>Ga0206854_1040_pt1 | contig 39805 bp, 40 predicted proteins | sample Alteio_BWOrgCont_50_FD_152870 | JGI IMG/M metagenome (GOLD analysis project Ga0206854, IMG submission 152870) | Enriched cells from forest soil in Barre Woods Harvard Forest LTER site, Petersham, Massachusetts, United States -... | ecosystem: Environmental > Terrestrial > Soil > Temperate forest >...
TTAAAGTTCTACTTGCCTGTTTTAAGCAAGCAGGGATAACAAAAAGCGCTGCCTGTTTAAAAAGCCCAACAGTAAATAAACAGGCGGCGAAATGGGCCCCGGCTTCGCCGGGGCCGCCGGGCATATTTCAAAATCAGGGTTCGTACACCCATACTGGTATAACAAAATCACCTAATACCTCATGTATCTTTAGTTTAACATTCCGCCAGTCCAGTCCGCCGTTCCGCAACCCAATGGTGGCAAAGCGATACTTTCTATTTTTTCCGTTATTAAATATTCTCTTAGTGTAACGAGACCTTTTTCAATATAGCTATGCTCCGAGGGTAACCGCCAATGTGTTTTTGTTGGAAAGTTTATAATCAGCTTATTTCCATAGACCAGGTTGCGGTCTTTGACCGCTAAAATTTCACCCGTTGTCAGTTGCCCGGATTTACAGTTTTTTTGATACACTTCAAAATTATAGGGGAATGAGTTTTTGAACTGGAGCGCAATTCCCTTACCCATAATACCTACCGTGTTAACCGTATTTACCAACGCAACCGCCGGGCTTTCCAACAGGTTGCCCTGTTTATAAATTATCATCTGTAAGTTCCTTATCCACCATTAAGAGCTTCTGATAAACATCTTCCCAATATTGCTGAAGGCGGATGTGGATTTCCGTAGGGTTGGTTACCCGGTAATGGCGATAATCATCAGCCTGCATGATTGCCAAATCCAAATTGGTAACGGCGATTTCCTCGCCGTTCATATCATTGATTTTCATAAGTTTTATTTAGGCGACTTCTTGTTTGGCTTTATTGGGTTTCATTGGCACGATGGTTGCAATAGGAAGATTAACTTTCACCGGCTGCATCCTAAATTCTTTCAGGTTGATAAAAAAGCCCCGGTTGAATAACATACCCTCACGGAACAATTGCCAAAGCAGGGATGCCCCGGCATTTGCCAATGCAGAATTAATAAACAAATCCTGTTTGGTTAGTGCTTCGGCTAAAGAGCAACTTGGCGTTTTGTCGGCACTTTCCGAGGCTAACAGCAAGTCCTTAAATTCATCGGTAACCATCGGCAGGGTATCTACGGTAGCATACTTTTTCATTTCCGGCTGAACAACCTTACCAATAGTAGATAGTATCACCTGCCCGGTAAAGCGGCTGTTGCCGAAGTCCATATAATATAGAGGCTTGTTCCGTCCATGCCCTGAATGCTTATGCAGGGTTTTCAATATATCGGCAATCTCTAACCGCGCCTGTACAGTATCTACACAGGAAATAGTCAGCCCGGCCTTTGTAAGTTCAGGCGCTGTTTTCAGGCTGGCTTTGTCATAACGCTGGATTTCCGCCTTCCAGTTTGTCCCGAAGAAAAGATTTACCCGGTTTATCAATGCAACGGCTTTGTATTGTTTCAGTTCGGCGGTTGCGAACAACTGCCTGCCGAGGTTGGCACGTTCTACTTTATCATCATCAAACAGGCGGACAAATAGTCCGGGGTGGTTCAATGCAATCAGGGCGTGGTTCATTCTCGCCAAAGCGGTAAGTACCTGGCTTCCCGTTCCACCTGCCCCAATCAGGTTCACGACTATGGGATTATAGGGGTTTATCCACTCGTTTTCAACTATGTGAACGGCTTTAAGTGCTTGTGTTATCTTTATCTTTTTCATCGGATTAATTGATTTAAGTTTAAGCCACAGGTAAATAACGTTTCGTCAGGGAACTTACTTTCTGTGGTAGCCTGATTTTTCCAAAGGTGAACGATGTTTTGGCGGGTACGGTCACAACCGCCAAGCATGTGGCTGAAATAGCTACCAAAGAAATACTGCTCCCATTGCATCATGAAATTTTCTAAATGGGTGTTGCGGTCGATATTAATATTTACATTACCCATACACACGCCACCATCCTGATAAGTGTTGAAATACGGCGCATGATACAGTTCCGTCTTGCCGGTGGGTTTCGCTTTTCCTTTCAGGGCAAAAACCCGTAGTTTATCCCTTGTCGCTTTCCATACCATTGCAGGAACATAGCCCTTACCGCAGTGAATGCCCAGACTTTTGATAAAGAACAACTCCCTTTGCTGTGGCGGAGTGTACCACACGGCATATCCGTTATTATTGGGGTTAACGTACAATAGGTTATTTGGGAGCAATCCTTTAGATTTGAGATAGCCGTTTTGCATTTCCGCACTGCTTTGCAGTAAATCCGCCAAAGCGATACTTTTCTTTAAGGATAATGGATGCGCATTTATCGGGTTGCCCAATAAACCAATATCATAGCTTTCCACATAAATGGAATTGTCTTCCTCCGTATTGACAGTAGTGTTATTCGCCCTGTCGCAGTTATAAATCAGCAGGGCTTTGTAAGGAATATAGCAATCGTTAAAATTATCAGTTACGTTAGTCATGGTCGTATTGGTTTAAAATTCCACAAAGTTTATCTATCAGGTCAAAAAGCCTGCTTTCAAAATTCAAATCGTTCAGCACTTTGGTTTGCGGGGTGTCAAATAACTGTATTGAGGTCGGCTCATCCGTTATGCCGTATTCCTGAAATTCGTTGTTTACCATATCAAAAAGCATATCATAAAAGCAGTCGTTACCGCTCCAGTAAAAGCTGATATACTGCTCTGCCCGTACCCTTTCGGTTTCGCCGGGTTCAATCAGGTCGTCATGGATATTGTCAAAAAGAGTTCGGTTGGGATATTCCTTAAACAATGTCAGGAATTGGTCAGCCAAACATTCCGTTTCTAAATCCCAATCGGCTGTGTTTCGGTATGCTTTGATGTTGACTTCCCATTTGAGCAACCAATTATTATTCCGGATAAGGGTCAGTAAACGATTTCCGTCATGGTCGAGCATTTGAAGCATTTCGGTTGGTTCATCCCGGTATTGTTGCCCTTCTTCGCTGTCATCGTCTGCTTCATCTATCCAGTTTTGCAGGCTTTCGTACTGGCAGGACAAATAGCTGTCACTTTCCGTATAATAAGGCAGTTTTGCAATTTGGTATAAATAGGCGTAAACCGATAACAGCATTTCTGCTAAGGGTTGTTGCTTTGCGGTTTGCACTAAGTTCCATAATGGCTTTGCCGGGATATAATAAAGGCACATGCCTGTATCATAAGTTTTAAGTACGGCTAATGTTGCATTATGGCTTTCATCTTTTATAATGATGCAGTCCGCAGTTTTATCCTTTTGCTTTAAGGCATCCTTTAACTTCATGTAAGCGGTTGTCACATTCTGCGGAAAGGCTAAACACGATACGTCCGGCACGGGCATTTCATAGACTTCACACAGGTTGACAAGGGAGCGGAAAAATTCCGCTTCCACCTGCCTGTAATTCCGCCCCTGAATTGCCCAAAAAGGCAGGAAGCGGGATTTTAGAAAACCATTGGTACGATGCCCTGCGGTGCGCTCCTTTGCGGATTGCGCTGAACCTCTCCTGCGTCCGGCAACTGGTCGAGTTTTTGGGTGAAATTTCTGAATAGCTGATGCAATTTCCATTGGTCGTTGTCCTTATTGATGGTTATCCTACGTTTGGTTTTTCGTTGATGTTTCATTGGTGTTATCCTTTGGTTCCCATCGTAATTTCAAAACGGTACTGTACCTGGTCGTTTTTAATTTCAGGGCCGACAATTTTGGCATTGGTTAAAATGGGATAGATTGCCGAATAAAAGGTCATTACCGCTTCGGGAGCAAAACCCTCCGGGGTCGTTCAATATTATTTCTATACCGTTTTCCTTATGCAGGAAAACCCTTTGTAGTGATGTAGTAGCTAACATGGCGTGTTTGTTTAAGAGTTAAATAATGATAATGCTTGTGCCATTTGATCCCTTTTGCGGGTCAGGTCGGCCAACTTGGTTTTCAATTCGGCTTCCTTTTCGGGGTAGTCGGTTGCGGATGGAAGCAAGGCTAATGCTTCTTCGTATTTACAAGCGGCATTCAGTTCATTAATTTTTATCATGGTTTGAACATACGTCTTTCTCATTTCCTCTCTATTGGGTTGCGGTTCGCCTACCTCTATATCGTCATTGGTTCCGGCGGTTGCTGTTTTTGGCTTATTATTATTCTTATTCTTCTTGTCCTGTTCCATTTTCGAGGCTAAGCGTGCTTTTTCCAATTCTTTATGGTAGGCATTGAGGTTATTATAAAGCCCAGCGGTTTCCTGTACAGGTTTTGTGATAGTTTCAAAAAAGCCCTCGTCCAGTTCTTCGGATGTCCCTTTTAACAGCATAGGCGGTATGCCTTTTAGGGCGTTGTCCGCATTATGCAAAGCGGTGAATATTGCCGAAACTGTAAAGTTTCCGGTTTCGTCTGTATGCAAGGTCAGTTTCCAGTTTCCGGGAACGTTAAGGCTTGCTATGTTTTGAAAAAAGTTCGTTGTCATGATTTTTAAGATTGATGTATTTTCCGTTTGGTTAATTGCGCTAAATAGTTTGCTGACCTGCCATCAGCGGTAAACAGGTATTCCATGTTTAACATGCTCTCCTTAACGGCGGTATCACTGCATAAAAAGTCGTATTGTTTTTCAAGCGTGGAATAGAGGTGACGGTTAAGGATTTCGGCTATCGTCCGTAACCATTCTTCGAGTTTATCCAGTTCCTCAAAAACGTTGTCGTGTTCCCTGCCATTCTCATTGATTACGTAAATGCCTAAGTCAACCACTACGTTGTAATACTGCGACCTGCTGATAATCTGCGGTTCGTTGGGTAGTATATCTTTTGCCAATAGCGGTAATATCCTGCGGTCGATGGCAGGTACGTTGAATGGAAATTCCTGTAGGGGAGCATAGTCTTTCCATGACTCGTTTTCTATGGCGGTTATCAGTTTAAGAATATCCACTTTTGCCGAAAAACCGCTACCATCGCCCTGCGAATAAAAGCCCCTGAATTTGATTTTGTCTTTGATAACAGCTATGCCCAGGTAGGAACACAGTTCTATAAAATCCTCAAATTCATCATCCCACCAATCAAAGTTTACGTTCAAATCCCGGTGGGTGGTTAGTGCCTTTCTTTTGGCTTCCTTGTCCAGTTCGTTAAAGCTGTAGAGTTTTAAGGTTATTTGTTTCATGGCTATGAATTTTGGCGGTCTTTAAGGATGACTAATGTGTTTCTTTGCATGGTGTACCTGAATGCGCCGTTGGATAGCAGGCTTCGCCATCTTAACTCTACGCCCTCATCATCCCATTTAAAATCGGGCAAGCTGTTTGCCCTTTGAATGAGCGCCTTATTGGAATAGCCCTTGAACATTTCCTTTATGGTTTCATTTTGGGTTTTTTCAAGGTAGGCGATATACCTGCGGGTGAGGTTTTCCCCTTTGCGAAACACCCCTGTTTTAAAAAAATACAGTTCATCGTAAAATGCTACCGTTTCCTTTTGCAGGTCAATTTCGTAGCGATAGTCTGCATTAACTCTTAATTCGTTTAGGGTGCAATGTTCTTTGAGCAACGCCAATTCATGTTCGGCATTGGAAAATGACAAAAGGGGAATGATTAAGTTTTCAACGATATAGCCCTGTTCGGGTGTGCTACTGCTATCGGCAACGCAGGTTATCGCGTCACCATTGCTTAGTTTGATATAAAAATTTGAACGTGTCATTTTTTAAGTTTTAATAAGGGGGATTGCTCCCCCTCACGGTGGTTAGTTAAGTTTTAAAGCGTTTGCGCCGTGGTTTGAAAAATTCCGGCAAAGGTCAAAGGCGGTTTGCTCCCTTTGTTTGGCTGTACCCTCGATGATAGATTTGAATTTAGCTTCATCGTCTTTGTAATTGCGCACATTTTGAAAGTAGCCTGTTACGGCATTGTAAGCACCGAAAACAGTTCCGGCGGTGGTTTCCATTTGTTGTGTGGGGCTACTTATGGCGTATTCATAAACCTTGTCAACGATGTTGGTATAGTTGGTTGAAAGTTCATCCATCTTACCCGCCTCTAAATTTTTAAGGACTTCCTTATTCGGCGCCATTGCAACCTGTATCAGTTTTTTTACCTCTTTATCGGTGATGCGTACCTTTGTCCATTGGTTAAGCAACCCCTGTAATTCACCTGCAAGATTGTTGCTGATACCCATAAGCGTATGGGCTTGTTTCAATCGGTCGTTAGCTGATGCGGTATGCCGTATTTTAATGGCGTTGCTATGGTTGCGCATAGCAGCGTTCAGGGTGTTATGACAGACTACACGCACGGGAGTAAATGCCGCAGTGATACTGCCGAAACCATCATGCGAAGTGGTCAGGAAAAGGTATTGTTCAATATAGTCGTCTTTGCCTACCTTTATATATCCCGGCATTTTGGCGGTAATAAAAATGCGTTCGCCTTTGCCTAACGCGCCTGCGGTTTCGTATAAAATACCCTCCTCACCGCCTACAATGGCATCAAAAAATTCAAATGCGTTTACGTTCTGTACGATTTCGTAGTCTTTGCCAACCACGCCTAAAACGGCATCGTTATCGGTGCGAACGGTAGCGTAATGATTAGGTACGGCTAACTGACTACCCTTCACCATTTCCCCGTTATCCCCGATGGTTTCATCCCGCTGGCAGGTAAACAGAGGTGATTTAACGACCTCGTAATCTAAACCCGCATACTTCAGCGCCTCTGCGCTTGTCGGGTATTGTTCTACTATTTTCCCTAACCCGTGCCAGGCCCTTTCCTTTACGCTGAAAAAGCTGTATGCATTATTTTCTTCGTTATAATTAAGATGATGTGCCATTTTGTTTAATTTCTTTTATGTTATTGATTATGCTGTTGATTAATTAAAATGGCAGGTCGTCTTCTTCGGGTGCGCCGTTGGCCATAGCTTTTTTTGCATTGTTTTTACCTGCGTTCGATTTATCGCCGTTGGTTTTTTCATCCTCCTTTTTTCCGGCAAAAGCTAAAATTTTGATGGTTTGGGTATGAAAGGTTAACCGCCCTTTGGCATTGCCGTCCTTGTCAATCCATGCGTTTACATCCATATCGCCATACAGCATTACCAATGCGCCTTTTTTTAGAAAGTCCGCTACACCGGAATTGATCCAGTAGGAACAATCCACGTATTTTGTAATTTCTACTCTTTCGCCGTCTTTTAGGTAAGAGCGGTTGCTGGCGATAGTAAATCCTGTTACTTTTTTGTTGCCTTTTGCTTTTCTGACCTCTGCGTTTGCGGTCAATCTTCCTGTGATTTCCATAATTTTTTTAATTTTTAGTGAACTATTTTTATTTGTTTGTTTCTTCTTTTCGTCCGTTTCCCTGTGTGTGTATTTTTTAAAAGAAAAAGGGGAAAAAGAAAGCAAATCATAGGGCCCGCCGGAAGGCAAAAGGAAACGGAATAAGTCCCGCAGGGTGGAAAAGTGAGGTACGCGCTTTTACATTATGCCGTAGTCTTTTGCGACCCCAACGAAACCTGCGGGCGCGATTTTAGCTGCGCTTTTTACCCGTTTCGCCTAAAAAATTTATATAATTAAATATCAATGCCATATATTTTGGAAAGGGTAAATGCCTGGCTGTCGGATGGGTGAGTAGAATTTTACAGGTGAGGTGCGGCGAACTGTGAAATTCGGGAAGAGGGGCGGAAATGCGGAAGATAGGGTTTTACGCGGGAGTAAAAATTTGCTAAACGAATGCGCAGGGCGAAAATGAATGAAGCTGATTTTTAAGCGAAGAGAAGCATTAGGGATTTCTATGGCATCCTTTGAAAAAGATACAGCGGAAAGCCCGGCCGGAGTGAATGCTCGGATAAAATGGGTTCAGGCATTTGACTGCTCTTCTTCAATTGTAATTCATAAATTTCATTTATTTACAAATCCATAACCTCATTTTAAATTTCATAAAAAAAAATTGCAGATTTCGTAATATTATTGTAACATTAGCGCAAACTTTACCGACCTCATCCTAAACTTGTTATGATTAACTGTAAAAGTCAATTTTTCAGATATTTATTTCTATTTGCCTACAAATTTCGTGGCGTCACGCATTCACGGTGTCATTTTAGATCAACACCATGAACTCTGAAAGCAGAAAACTAAAAAAGCCATATGTTACTGGTGGAAAAATTCTTATTTGGATTGGAATAGGGTTTTATGTCATTGTGATTGTAACCGTATTATTTCATGACAAACTTTTAGACATCAATCCTAAAGTAGACTGGGAGTCGACTACAAAATGGGATACGCTAAGTCAAATCGGAGGATTTATTGGAGGATTTATTACACCGGTTTGGACATTAATTGGTGCACTTTTTATTTATCAAACACTTGTTTATCAGCAAGAAAGTACCGAGAAACAAGAAAATCAGATAAGATCACAACAATTTGAAAATACCCTCATGCACATGATGCAAAGGCAGGATCGAATCAAAAATGAAATAGAATTTATGCCAACTGATAGTTTTGTATGGATACGAAATTATTCTGAACCATCAAATGAGAAATTAAAAGGTGATTTTTTTTTAAAATACGCACAGGAGACATTTAGGACATGGTTTGAGGAAGGCGGTGGTAATGCTGAAAATGGAGATGATTTTTGTAGTAATGAAAGGGCTGGTGATATTCAAAAACTACTGAAAGACACCCCACCAATGGAAAATGTTGAGCAAAGATTAATAGCTAAGGCGAAAGCTTTCTTTGATTATTATCAAATTTATTTCGACCACTATTTTGGCCATTTGGAGTCGATTTTAGAATTATTTGATCAAGCAATTAAAGATAAGTTATTTAAAATAGACGATGACTATCATCCGTATATAAAAATGTTTAAAGCTCAATTGACAATAACAGAGCTATATTACATTTTCTACGGCTCTTTGAGTAGATATCCCAGTATTAGAAAGCTGGTGATCAAATTTCAAATATTGGATAAAAATATTGACGACTTATTAGATCAGAAACATAAGGCAATTTATTTAAATAAACCGAAGCTAGCTTAATTCTCTATGATTTCACAAAATTCAATAAATATAAACTATTACGATAAAATCGCTTTGATTGAAAGTAAACTTAGTGAAAGTAAAGGCGGGTTAAGAATTTTGATCGATAGATCAGGTTTACAAAATCTAAATAATGATCCGGACACAAGTAAATTAAGAAAATTATCAATTATTTGTGTTTACCCAGGCAGTGATGCAAGTGATAAGGGGCAGTTGCAAGCTGATTTTGAAGCCGTGAAGTTAGATGAATTAGCATCAATTACGCAATTGCAAAACTATATTGAAGTTAATTGGAAGTTAACGCCAGGGGAGGGTCTATTATACATGACGGTTTCCGAGTATGATTTAAAAGGGCTCATAAGTCAAAATGAGGCTAAGGTTACCGTCCTTCCATTTCCTATCCAGCACGAAAGTTTAAAGGCCACTTCAAATAGCGGTCAGTTTCATGAGCTTTATGAAAATGGCGGAGATCCTAAAACAGGTATTAATTATCTAAAAGTTTTAAATCGGGTTCTATGCCGTAAGCTTCCTATTGATAAATCTGACAGGGAACCAATTATTACACAACTTGGTTATCAGCATCAAGTAAAGTTTAATCTTTCTAAGAAATTTTATAAGCCTAACAATTTCCGAACCCTTGAAAAAAAATTAATTGAAAGGTCAAAGATAATTTTAACGGGCTATGGCATGGGAAATGATTATGCTGCATTAAAGCTTTTACAATCAATTTCTCACATCAAAAATGAAAAAAAAATATATGAAGTAAGGAGCTATTCCAGGGATCAGCTTCCCACCTTTGTGCAGGATTTCGATGCGGAAAATTTACACGGAGCAAGTGTAATATTAAGAGATTTCTTTGACCCTTTCTTGAAGACATTCAATGAGGACGGGACATATGATTTTGAAGGGAGTGTTTTTATCAAGCTTGTGAAAGAATATAATAAAGATGCTAATAATGCTGAGCGGGCCCTAAAAAACCCTAAACGCATACCTGCCACTAAAATTTTAAACAGCATGACCGCTGATCAAGCGTTGGAACGAATTTTTAGAGATGAGAGGATTTTTGATTTTTTTGATGGCAAATCGGGCAATTATTTGATAATCACAAGCCAGTTTGACAGTGATGAACGAATAGCTGCGTTTTATCAACGCATTTTAAAAGACCATGAAATCGGGCGACAAATGATTACTGCTTTTGGAGATAAATTCTTCGTGCAGGGCTTAGATTACAGCAAAGATCCTAACACAGCCAAATCTTTTTTTAATGAATTATTCGCTGAATTCGCATATCGAGTCGATTACAGCGTTGAAAAGGGAGAGAAAGATGACATAGAAGAACTCTTTAAATCGTTTTTAAAGTTCACTCCAAATTCAGCAGATAAACCAGAACCGTTTAGGGTTGCCTTGGCTGTTCTATTCAGAGATGTAATTTTAAAAAAAATTGATGGCCTGTTAGCAAAGCGGGAGTTTGTAAATGAAGTAAAAGATGAATTCTTTACTGGTTTTAAAAATGACATAAGAGCACTTAAAACAGCGTGTGATTATTACTATAAATTTCTCCATTAATCGTTAACCTATGAACGATATATTTGACATAATTGAAGATTTGGAGAAGCAGTTACCCTCTGAATTTTTACAAAAAAACATAAGTTTATTTTTGATCAAATGGAATGATCAAACAAACTCTTTTGATATTTACGACTCCCCCCTGTTCCGGGAAATAAAAGAGATCGTATTAGATTTCTTAAAAAGATATTTCGCAGATAATAAATCTTTAGTTTTAAAAAGGTTAGGTATCAAACAGTTTCCGCAGATAGAAAATAGCTTTTCCGTTAAATTTGAAACTTTTATCCCCTTAACCCGTGAAATTGAAAAATGTCTTTTGTTGCCCTTAAACATTTATGCACAGGATAATGCTGATTCCCAGATAAAATTTATCGATTTAATAAACGCTTTTGTAAAAGGTTACAGACTCTGTGCACATCTTAACTTAAGCTATTCGAAAAATTTTCTGCTAATGGACCTAGTCTTTGTAAAACCAGAAGGGTTTGAGGCAATTTACACTAAAATTTGTGAAGAAAAAGAAAATAAATTGTTATTTATAACCGGCGAACCACGATCAGGAAAAACCTACTCGGCCTTTTATTTTCTCAACAAATTTCTTAATGAAAAAAATCACCAGGTTTTTCATTGCTCAAACCTTTCGCGATTCGAGCAGCTCCTTGCTGACAAAAACAACTATTATAGGAATTACGATGTAGTTATATACTATGAGGATCCTTTCGGTTATTCAAGTTTAAACGAGAATGATGTTTCCTTAATATTGGCAAAACTTGGGCAATCTCAAGAAATTGAAGGCCTTAAAGTAATTGTAACATCTAGGAAACAACTCTTATTATCTGGAAGTTATAATAATGATATTCTTTCAAAAAACATTGTTATAAATTATCAAACCGAGAATAAAAACGGTGTTCTGCCGTTACCAAATAACAACCCTGGCTTTACCACAGTTTATTACAATGCTGAAAAAATTAAACTAATTATTCTTAAAATAGCTTGGCTTTATAACGCTAAATGGGCAACGGAGTACTCAAATTTTTATTTCAAAACAGATACGACTTACATTTGGAATAGGTTTAACTATTCGAAGTTTTCCCCCGGAAGTATTTATGAGTCATTTCTAATATCCTCTGCACTTCCAACCTACGGTCTTCAACAAATTGACAAGATTGAACAGTCTTTTCTTGCTGGTGCCAATGACTTGATGAAAGCTTTTGAATCTGAAGTTAGCACTTTCGTTAAGCGAGAGACATTTTTCTATATCAAACTCTTTTTCGTGCTTCCGGCCATTACCATTCTTGATAGCACAGAAACTATTGAAAAAATTTTAGGAATTCATTATTCTGCAGCTTTAAAATATTTTGACATACTAAAAAAACAAAAAGATTCTCCCTTTACACGGGAAAGTTTCACCTATTATCACCCAATGCTGGGGGAAGCTGTAGATCGTTATCTTTTTAAACATGGCTATAAGGAATTTATTGATGATCCGGAATTGGGTACATTTTTGGAAAATGTCAATAGTTTACCCGAGGAATTTATCCGAGACTTTATATGTTTTTTATATTATTTAAACTTTGTTCAAAACATTTCAGAATATAGTCAGAAATCGAGTTCTTATAGCAATGACATACCTTGGTTAATAAGAAAAACAACTGATTCGATCGAAGATGACCGACTCAAAAACGAGATCAAAACAATTGGCTTTTTTTACCAAACTTTGAGCAGTAACCTCCCGCTAACCGATAAAAAGAAGAATGTCAAATTGTTCTTACACCGCTATGTAAACGATCAGAACAATCTTTATTCTTACATCGGATCTGTTCTCGAACACCAACTGTATTTTCGATTGAAAAATTTCAAATCTGAAAATCTAAGTGAAAATGTTGGCGTTTTAATTATTGCAATTGCAAAAACAATAAAAGCCAATACCAAGACAAGTGGATTCCTTTCTTCGGTATTTATCCATAGCATTTTTTCAAACCTCGAGTATTTCGTGGAATACAACCAACATAGGGATAAGGATGATGTCTTTAGGAACAACAAGATTATCAGTGCAATCAGGGGGACAGTTGCGGATATAGCCGAAGGCCCAAAAATCGGAACTGACCCTACTGCTTCGATGAATATTGCAATTATTTGGCTGGATGCAATTATGATGAAATTCAGTGAATTACATCAGTATATTACGCAAAGTGAAAACCTAATAGAAAAAGTTAATGATAGTAACGGGCTTATCTCAATCCAGTCAAAAATTGATGCGGAAATTCTGCGAAAGGACATTTATAAATGTGGCCTATTAAAAAATGAATTATTCGGAATATACGAAGCTTTTTGGGACACGATTACGAAAAAAGCGATAAACAAAGATTATTTGCGGGGAGCAATCGCTTTTTCGATGGCCTGGCATAACAGGTGGAATTATGGAAAGGGATATGATCGTTTCCTAATATGGATAAGAAAGGAAAATCTAATCTCCCCCGAGTTAAAACTTTGGGAAGAAAGTTACCGACATGGCTTTCTTTACAACATCAAATATCATTACGATTATTTTTTGAAACGCAATGACTCATGGACAAGGGAAAGCTCTATAATGATTTGGAAAATAGATCGTCCCAGGAAGGGTGCTAACGCCTTATATGAATCGGGAATAATTTTTTGGGATCTTAAAAAAAAGAATATAAAAATCCAAAAGTCATATGAACTAGAGGCTTTTGGCGAAATTATCAAAAGAATTTTTAAAGATGGCTCATTTGATGATATAGTCCCTGTTATTTTCTTGGTTGGATTAAGATACGAAAAGAACCAAGCTTATTACGAACTATTAGTTTTGGATTTAATTAAACGGATAAAAGGATCTTCTGATAATACTTTAACATTACAACTGCCCATCGCCAGGAAGAGCTTGACCAGTTGTAATGTTAATCTTCTCATAAAAAGAATCTGGAATGAGTAAAAATATATTAGAGATCCACAACGTCTCAAAAAAATTCGATAACGCAAGGGCTTTATGTGATGTAAGCGTAAGCGTTTTTAAGAACGAGTTATTATGTATTTTAGGACCAAGCGGATCCGGAAAAAGTACTTTACTGAATATTTTATCTGGAACTGAGATACAAAGCTCGGGAGAAATTAAATTGTCAGGGCAAACGTTAAGTGATGTTCCGGCACATAAAAGAGACTTTGGGGTTGTTTTCCAAGGCCTAAACCTGTTTCCTCATTTAAACGTTTATCAAAACATAGGCTTTTCATTGGATACCAGGCGTCATAAAATTGACGTGAAGCAAAAAAAAGAACGGATAAATTTTTTAATTAAGTTATTCAACCTTAATGGATTGGAAGGAAGATTACCTAACGAACTTAGCGGCGGGGAGAAACAAAGAGTCGCTATTGCAAGGGCTTTAGCGTTTAATCCCAAACTTTTATTATTAGATGAACCATTTTCGGCGCTAGACCGATTATTGAAGAATCGCCTTATTTTAGAATTAAAGGAAATGCAGACGAAGCTTGGGTTGACGATACTATATATCACCCATGATCAGCAAGAGGCTGCGTTGTTATCAGATCGGATTCTGATCTTAAATAACGGAAAAAGCCAACAAATTGGCACTTATGATCAACTGTATTTTTCTCCGGAGAATAAATTTGTAAGGCAATTCATTGGATCGAATAATATAAGCCGTGGAAAAGTAGAAAAGATTCGGGAAGGGATAGTTTTTATCTCGTTAGGAAATAATGTCGTTTTGAGGGCCTGTCAACATGATTCGATAAAAACAGGCGATGATGTTGAAGTCTTTATCAGGCCGGAACAAGTTTTACCTCAACCTATCGAAAGTTCATTTGTAAATCAAATTAATACAACGATTCTTAGCTGTGTTAAATCGGAAATTTATTATAAAATTACCATTAAACTGCGTTCAGGTGACATTTGGTCTCTTTACGCTGATAATGGTAACTATAAAGTTAATGAGCCGTTAAAAATATTCTTCGAAATGTGTAAAATCTCTTATTACCACTAAAAAAGTAAAAATATGAAACCTTACTACTACTATCTGCTACTAATTGTTTTATTTATCGGTTCGTGTAACAATAACGAAAAAACTGGCCAAAAAGGACAGGTCGTAGTATGTTCCTACGGCGGTTCCTATCAGGAAGCCCAAAGAAAAGCTTTTTTTGAACCCTTCGAAAAAGAAACCGGAATTAAGGTAATAGAGGCCAACTGGTCTGGCGAATATGCGAAAATTAAGGCAATGGTATCCGCTAAGAATGTGCAATGGGATTTGGTGACATCGGCTGAAGCCTCAGATGTTATTCGTGGGGCAAACGATGGCATCCTGGAGAAATTAGATTTTTCAAAGATGGATAAATCTACATTTCTGCCCGGCGCGTTAAGTGATTATTCGCAAGGCATCGACTACTTCTCTACTGCATTAGCTTATAGGACCGATGTATTTAAAAATGATAATTATCCCAAAAACTGGAAAGATTTTTGGGATCTAAAAAAATATCCAGGGAAACGATCTTTAAGGAAAGATCCACGAACCACTTTGGAAATAGCATTGTTGGCCGATGGAGTTGATATGAAATCATTATACCCTTTGGATTTGGGCCGGGCATTTAAAAGTCTAGATAAAATTAAAAATAATATAGTTTGGTGGACTACTGGAAGCCAGCCTGTTGAATTTCTTTCTAGCAAGGAAGTTACAATGTCTTCCGTATTTAATGGCAGGGTTTGGGCAGCTGTAAAAAAGGACCACTTACCCCTTCAGGTTGAATGGAATCAGGGGATTTTAGATTTAGACAGATGGATAATTCCTAAGGGGGCAAAAAATCTTGAAAACGCCATGAAGTTGATTGAATACAGTTCCCGCCCCGAAGTTCAGGACAGGATGTTACAATACATAAATTACGGGCCAACTATTAAAAAAGCTTACGATCATTTATCGCAGCAGGAAAGGGTTATCTTGCCGACCTCTCCAGAAAATTATTCTAAACAAGTGCTATTCGATGGGGGCTGGTGGGCCAAAAATGAACAAAAAGTATTGGAACAATGGAATGAATGGTTGTTAAAATAGCCCAATGAATCTTTTTAAAATAAGTCCGCGAATTTTTCTGACAATGCCAATGATCATATTATTTGTGTTCCTATTCGTTATACCATTATCAAAATTATTTTGGATTAGTCTGAACGAAAACTATAGTTTTTCAGCATACAGTTATATTTTTTCGCAAAAGGTATTTGGTAAGGTTTTTCTCAACACAATTATCATATCAATTGAAGCATCTTTGATCACAGTAGTTGTATGCATTCCAGTATCCTACTTTTTAATACAGATTAGCAGAAAAAAAGCCGCCTTATTTATCGGCTTTCTAACACTGCCGTTTTGGATGAGTGTTTTGGTAAGAAGCTTTTCGTGGATTGTTTTATTACAACATGAGGGCGTTGTAATTAAGTTACTTAATTTAACAGGATTTAGTAGTGCCTCGCTTTTATATACCAGAGGAAGTGTTTTGGCTGGAATGGTTTATATATTTGTTCCTTATGTAATATTGATCCTTTACACAAGTTTTAACAAGGTTGATAAGAATTTGTGGTTTACCGGATTTTCTTTGGGTGCAAACAAAACAGAAGTATTTTTAAAAGTATTCCTGCCTCAGGTTGTTTCGAGTATTTTTCTATCAGCAATTTATGTTTTTATAATTTCGCTCGGTTATTTTATCACTCCAGCTTTATTGGGCGGTGCTAAAGAAACGACCATTTCTATGCTGATCGATATCGATATGAATCAAACTTTAAACTGGGCCCAAGGAGCGGCTATTTCATTCCTTATTTTAGGTTTAATATTACCGATCGTTTTTATCGGAGCAATATTATTCAATCGAAAAAGATTTATATCACATGATTAAACTAATACAAAGGACTTATATTATAGCTTTTCTTCTGTACATCCTATTGCCAGCTGTGCTGATAATACTATTGTCTTTTTCCAGCACAAGCTACCTCCAATTTCCACCAAAGTCTTTTTCATTAAAATGGTACAATACGGTGTTTGAGAACCCAAAATGGATAAACGCTCTTCTCTACAGTTTGAAAGTTGGCGCAATCAGTTCGATATTAAGCACCGCCATAAGCTTATCATTCGTACATGGAATTGAGAAGGCTAATAAATTTTTTAGATTTTTTTTCCTTTCAGTTATCTTCTCCTCTATTTTAACTCCGGCGATCGTTATTGGAATTTCTCTGTTTTTTTGGTTTAGCACCATTCAACTGATAGAGTCTCCGATAAGCTTGATATTGTCACATACCTTAATTTCCGTACCTATTGCTGTTTGGATATTATATGATGCCAATAAGAAAATAAGTTACAACCTGGATAAAACTTCTTTAACGCTTGGCCACAACCATTTTCAATCCTATTTAAAAGTGCGGCTGCCTCTATTAAAATATAGTTTAATTATTTCTATGATCTTAACATTTATCATTTCTTTTGATGAACCTGTGATCTCCTTATTTATAACAAGTACTACAAATATTACGCTTCCAAAAGCAATGTGGGATGGGATCAGGTACGAAATAAACCCAGCGACGCTTGCAGTTTCAGCTTTGATGATTGTATTTACTACAACACTTACAGTAATAACCATTTTAACAACGTATAAAAAAAATAGGGATGAAACAGAACTTAATCAATATCGATAATTTTCTAAAAAAATTCAATCTAAACCGTCAGTACTTAAGGAAAAACGGCATTCAAATAGAGACCAATGAGAATACTTATTTCCCAAAAGAGGAGCTCGAAAGCGGATGGCTAATGAATCTATATTCAGAATTTAGTAAAAAGAAACAGGAACATATAGACTCGATGGCCATTGTCGGAATCGGCGCTGGCGTAGAATCTTTACTGTTTATCGAAATGTTTAAATTGAATAAACTTTATTGTCTTGATATAAATAAAGGGGTTTTGGATGTTGCTTACAACAACGTAACAAATAATCTTAACGAAGATGTAAATATTTCTTTAGTTACTAAATATTCGGATCTTTTAGATTATTTGATTTCCAACTCTATTAAAGTAAACATTATATATGAAAATCTTCCGAACCTTCGGCTTTCGAATAATTTACAGATTGAACGTGGATTAACTACCGCAAGCTTTTATTCTGAGGCCAACAAAAAAGAAAATATTGACATACCTGCCATGTATGATTCCTGTATGTTGCGATTACATTATAGATTTTTATTACAAGCAAAAGAATGTCTTTTACCGGGAGGAAAAGTAATATGTTGTATTGGAGCCAGAATTCCTATAAGTATCATAAAAAACATGTTCAATGATCTCGGCTATAAATTTACTTTGTTACGTATCGGTGTTGTGGAACAATTGAGTGCAGAAGAAGTTCTTGCAACATATAGTGATCTGGAGGACAGGTCAAAAAATAAATTTCTTTTTTTTACCCACAATAAAAGTAAAGTAAAGGCAATTTTAGAACAATATCATTCGGAGTCGGATATAAAAGTCTTTTTTGACTCACTGTTTGGGTTGGGCATTTCTGCTACACAGGCGTTAGCTATAGTTCAAGCAGGTAAGCGAGTTGACCACCTGGGTTTGATCATAGAAGGGGAATTATTATAAAAATGCTATATGTTCAATTACTGCGAAAATATCTAGTTGTCACCCTATTTCAAAAAGTTCGGCAAACCGACCATTTCCCATTGCTTGCTGTTTTTTTTATAAATCTCAAGGATGCCGCCAGGTGAAAAGAACTTTAAATATTGATTGTTTTCTAGTATGATAGCAGTAGCTATACACCCGCTACCACACGATAATGTTTCTTTTTCAATACCCTTTTCAAAATGTCGTATATATACATTTTCATTAAGTATATATACGAAATGCACATTTGCACCTTTTGGAAAAACACGGTCCTGTTCGCGTAACAACTTAGCCGCAGTTAGGAAATTATGTGAATTAAAAAAACAATCGTTATTCATAATGTAAACTTTATGATCATCTGCATATGGAATATAATAGCATATTCCTTCAAATTTAGCTATGGAAAGTTTTTCAGCGTTGTAAACGACATGGGGCGCATTAAATTTCAGGGAAATCTTTTGGTTGTGCACTCCGACTTGGAATTTACTCCTATCAGGCATTAGAAGTAATTTGGGTGCTATTTGAAATGCCTTGAAAAGATACATGACTGCACACAATGTTCCGTTAAAACACATCTTAATTGCGCGACCATCGTTATTATAAAAAGATAATTTATAACACGTTCCACCATTAATAGCTTTTATTAAAACCATGCCATCGGTTGAAACACGATTGGCTTGGTTAACTATTTGAACAATATTTAAAAATTCGTTCAAAGTCTCATCAGAGTAAATAGCAAAACTATTTCCGCCGCTTGCAAGCTTATTCATATTCATTTGTCGAAATCAGTCAGAATGCTAATCTAATTTGAATTTTTCAATTGGGAGTAAAAAATTCATTTCACCAAATGTTATAATGGTCAATGACAAATTGATTTAAGATAAATCATATAAACCAGTCCAACTTGACAACTTCGATAAGAGTTAAACTGCGCATGACTATTTGACCTAACAGTGAGTAATTCAAAGTTTAAGATGGCATTCATATTTTCATTCAAATAAAAATTAAGTGTAAATCCTATTTCTTAAAATATACTACCCATTGTGTATTAATTAGTTGAAAGTTATATTAATATTTTACTAATTATTATAATAACCTTATATATAATATTACAATGAAAAAATGCCGGCGTTCCGTTAAGTAATGTTCCAACCACGGTTACGAGCATCAATTACAATAACCGGTTCAGCCAGGGAACCGTTGTTAGTTTATCTTATACTTTTGGATTAACAAAGACATCTCAAGCCGCAGCAGCCAGCAGTCCGTCAACGGCTGCATCGAGTGGCACCTCGGGCCGTGCGGTGCGGCTGCAACAGCAGCGGCCACGCTTGGTGGGAAACATAAATAGGAATACGGAGAAGAGTAACAGCTAAAATAGGTCGAATAATATACATAGTTTTATCGTTTTATCGGCCATCACTTCAATTAACGGCTTTTGGGCAGTAACATTCACCGCCGCTAACTCCTGCGTTTTGGTTTGCAAAGTAATTGCCGGCAATAGCACGTCTGTAGTTAATTGTATGATACCCGATTTTTGGTTTTGAAAAGAAACTCCTTTACAAAGCAGGTAATAGCTGCCGGCGGGGATTCCCGTTAGCTTGAATTTTCCGGCGGTATCCGATACCGATGTTTTGACCAATGAGGAATCGGCGCTGCGGTAGAGCATTATGGCTATAGCTGCAACTGCCTTTCGCGAATCGCTTACTACATTTCCCCAGATATAAAATTGCTGCGCTTTCAAGGTCCCTGAAAATAGCAGGAATATGATACATAGTTTTTTCATGTTTGCTGTTACTTACAGCAAATCTGGATACAAATAAAATTTTGAAGAAACGATAACCGGCCAATGCACAAATAACCCGATGAAGAACAGGCCTGGATTTCGTCTGTTTATTTAGCAGTTCATCGAAAAAAAGGAGATGCCTGCGGCTTTTCTTTTGTATTATTGACTTAAATGTTCAGCAAGTTGAAATATTTAAAAAGAAAATTTAATGTAAGCACAAAGGAAGCCGTTTTATATTTTGGCTTCTTCGCGTTTTTTGCGTTGTTTTATTACACTACGCTCTGGTTTAACCGTGGCGGGCGGGCAGAAGCCAATAATTTTTACTTCAGCGTTAAAGGATTTTTAAACTGGGGCGGCATTGATTATATTTTAAAAATGCTGCTTAGCATTCCGGTTTGGTGGCTCATGTTCAGAAAATTACGGCACGTAAGTCTGTTCAAACGCCTGCTGTTGCATTTCATTACTCTGCCATTGTTTGTTTTTACCTGGATAAAGCTTTACTATTTTATAACAGAAAGCCTGCGTATGTACCACCTGGTCAAATTCGCCAGGATATGGGATGTTTATATTACCGCATTATTCTACGTACTGGAATTTGGCATATTACACGCTTATGTATATTTTAAGCAAAACCAGGAGAAACTGGAAGTGGAGGCGCAGTTGCGTGAGGCCGCTTTAAAAAGTGAGCTGTCCTCATTGAAAGCCCAGCTAAACCCGCATTTTTTATATAATGTTTTTAATACAATTAATGCTTCTTTACCGCCCGGGTTAGAAAAAACACGCCAGATGATTGCCGAGCTGTCCGATTTATTCCGCTACCAGTTAAGGGCATCAAAATCGGAGTTGGTTCCTTTAAAGGATGAGCTTGAATTTACCTTAAAATACCTTGATCTGGAAAAAGCCCGATATGCCGAAAGGCTGCAAATTGACGTACAGGCGGATGAGGAACTGATGGACGAGTTAATCCCGCCGATGCTGCTGCAGCCCATTGCCGAAAATGCGGTAAAACATGGTATTTCAACACAGATAAACGGCGGAAAAATAACCATACAGGTTAAACGCAAAGCAGGTCAAATTGAATTTTGTGTTACCGATACCGGCAAGGGCATAAAAGACAAATCACAGTTAATTGGGAAGGGAATTGGTTTAACTAATACCGAATTGAGGCTGAATAAAATGTATCATACATCGCTTAATTTTACTGACACTATTCCGCATGGCTTAACCGTAAATTTTTTAGTGGGATGAAAAAGGTTATCGTAGTAGATGATGAAGCGGCGGGCAGGTCATTAATTATTGAATACCTGGCCTTTTATCCTGAACTGATATTAATAGCCGAAGCCAATAACGGCGTTGATGCCGTACGGTTAATTAATGAATTTAAACCTGATCTGATATTCCTTGATGTTCAAATGCCGGGCATGAATGGTTTTGAGCTTTTGCCCCACCTGGAAGAAATTCCTCAAATCATATTTTCGACCGCCTACGATAAATTTGCACTCAAGGCTTTCGAAGTTCATGCAGTTGATTACCTTTTAAAACCCTATACGCAATCGCGCTTTCGGCAGGCAATAGAAAAGATAAGGGATTCATCTCAAAACAACCTCCCTCAGCCTTTCACCGAAAAGCTGATTATGGACCAGGCAAAATATCCCGAAAGGATTTTGGTGCAGGCCGGGAAAAAGCTGATAACCATTACCACAGCCGAAATTGTGTGGATCGAAGCTTATGGTGATTATTCTAAGCTTTATACCATCAAAGACATTTACCTGAGCAATTTTGGAATAAGCGCGATGGAGCTTAAACTGAACCCGGATTTGTTTATAAGGGTTCACCGCTCGGCGATTATTAATATCAATTTTGTCAAGGAAGTAAACAAATATCCCGGCAGTTACGATGTGCTGATGCAAACCAATGATAAAGTGACGGTAAGCCGCAGCTATATGGAGAATTTGAAAAAGCTGATGTTTTAGCTATACCAGGAACATCCTTTTATTGAACCATTAAAAAATACCTGTTCGCGGGCTAATTGTTTGAAAGTTTTTGTTTCGCTCCTTTTAAGCGGATGCTTTGCGCTAAAATGCTGTAATTAGAAACGATTGGGTTTACGCAAATTCCGGCGCATATATTCATTGAACAAACGCTGTCCCTCATTCCTGTCATTGGCCCTCTTATTGAGAATGGCACATCGCCATACACATAAAGCTAAGGTGACCATCGCCACAGCCAGGCAGGTCAATGTTGTTTTGGTATCCTTAGCGCCCAAGGCACCAAATCCGCAAAACATCGAAATTAAAGCGGCAAGTAATATATTACGTATCATGATGTATAATGTTTATTATTTAAATATACTAAAGATATTAGTAATTTATAAGCGAAATATTAAATATCCGCCTGGCTAACTATCATTTGTTGTTTAATATTTTCATTATAGTTTAGGTGCAATTAAGGCGTTTAAACTATTTGACCTAAAGGTACAAAACCAGCTTTATGTATAACAGTATAACGTTCTCTTCAAAATCTTTATATCACACCCTTAACTTTCCTTTTTTTGGAATATGAGAATAATATGTAAGACATAATTTCATTATCCCCCCTGCGGGGGTATAGCTAGAAAATTTAAAATATTGAAATTTGCCAGCCTGATAATTTACCTACAAAGCAATTAGTTTTTTATCCTAATTAAAAAAATAAAGGTTTATAGCCGAATGAAAAAAAAACCGACAAATTCAATATTAGTACCAAACTATTATCAATTTATGAGCAACGGGGATCAAGACTCCTTATGTTAATAACACATTCAAAACAGATGAAATGCAATCTATATACTTACTTATCTATAATCATCTTATCCTTATGCTGTTTTCCAAATTTCTCCAACGCGCAGCATTCAAAAATCCGGGTTTTATTCATAGGAAATAGCTATACCTATTACAATAATATGCCGGCTTTATTGGAACATCTTTCTGCGGCTTCTGACAACGCTGAAAAAATCCAAACAAGCTTAATCGCGTCCGGCGGCGCCACTTTAGAGGATCACCTGAAAGAAGAAGGGACACTGGCCAGGTTAAAGGAAAAGTGGGATTATGTGGTTATCCAGGACCAAACAGACTTCGGCTTGGTACACTATGTCAATGGGGAGAACAGAATAAGCACAGCAGTTCCCTTTAAGGTGAGCGCTTCAAAGATAGACAGCATGGTTAAAAAATTGGGCGGGAAAACTATCGTTTTAATGCGCCCTTATAAGAGCGATGGAAACATAAATGACAAATATTTTTCGAATGCCATCTACAATAATTTTGCAAAAAGAACAAAATCAATTCTTGTTCCTTCGGCGCTAATCATTGAGAAATTAAAATCAAAGGGCTATAAGGTTTTTAGGGAGGACAGCTTACACCCTACTTCCTTGAGTTCCTACTGCATGGCCGTAGGCATCTATAATAGTATTTATAAAAAGCCGGTCACATCGCGCGATACCGTATTCAGGGGTATAATGATTGAAGAATCCGAAGGTAAAGTTAACCCTGATTCTACCGGAACATTAGCAAGCCTGAGGGGTACGGAAGTTAAATATGTCAATACCCTATGCTGGACATATTATGCAAAGCTGAAGGGCGGCTATCTTAACTTACCTTTGGTAAACGCAATTAAGGCACCTTCTTTACCAGCTCACTTTAGTCGGCTTGAAGAAAAAAATATCCTGGGAGAATGGAATGGCATAATAAAATTATACCCAAGATATTTAAAATGGCCGGCGGAGCTCAGCGTTAATTTTACCAGGAAAGACTCCCTTTTGGTAGACATAAAAGTTAAGTTTGGCAATGGAAAACCAGGTATAACTATAGAAAATTGCCGCGTAGCCATAAAAAACAATAAATTATATTTTGAAAGTAATAAAGGGCCTAATAAAAGCACCCTGCGTTTCACGGGAGTTATCAAGGAGGGGCAATTGAAAGGAATAGCTGAGTTTGTAAAAAAAGATGATAAATATTTTTATGGGATCGGCGGCTGGAATGCAGTAAAAACTAAACCGGCTTAGTATGGTGCCCTCATGCCGAAGCAAACAGGTAAATTAATGTTAACGGCAGCCACATTCAATTAATTTCAAATATGCGGTTACGCATACGCGCCTCCTGGACATAGCCACGAATTGTATCTGTGATATCGGATTGCGGGATGCCCAGTAACCGTACAACCGGGTTCTCCGGGTCTGTACTCTTCAATGTCAGATCCATCAGATTAAAAACCTGATGGATAAAGGATTCGGTTATGATATAGTCCTTGATCCGGTACATTTCCACCTGGTCGATCCTTTTAAAGAATATCCCCCTGCTGATACGGATAAATTTAGGCTTATGAAGAATATATAAACGGTTATATCAAAAAGTTAGAGATGGGAAAGGCATTAATCACCAAGAATGATTAGCAGTAGTAAATATTTTTATTGCCGAATTCAACTTGCTTTGACATCACGCTATTCATTTTTTCGTAAGGCTAAAGATAAATATTTTTCAAGCCTTTTTGATTGCTCGTCTTTCATGCTGCCTTCTGACAGGCTAACGGCGAGTTTTTCATTTATTACAGCAGATGTGTAATCCCTTTTAACAGCATAAATAGAAGCAAGCACATCAAGAAAACCAGGCGATTCAAATTTAGTTAATACAACACCACGTGTAGCTGCTTCATACCCTATATTTAATAACTCTTCATTTATATTTTCAATTTGCGCTACTTGGTGGCCTATAATAAGGTAGGCATTAGGTTTTACATAAGTAAAATCATTTAATAATTTCTTGCCGTATTTAATAGCAGCATCATAATTTTTTTGATTTAGCGAATTATTAAATTGTGACAACATATTATCTGCATCCATTCCTTCTAAATAATTCTTTTTTAAGATATTAATGTCATAATGATCATTAGCGACGTTATCTAAGGTTTCATCAATAGTAAAGGGGTCACCTATATAAACTATCTTACCACTTCTGTCAATAAGAAAAGAAGTCGGAAGATTCCCTAAACCGCTTTCCTGCATCCAGGGATGCAGCCATATACCTTTTTCGTCTTCTTTTTCTGATGAAGGTACCCATGCTACGTTATAGTTCATCGCTGTAGCTTTTTTTTGAATAAAGTTCAGGACATTTTCTAATTTATTGCCATACTTGTCTTCGCTGGTAATACCTATTACTTCGACTCCATTTTTCTTGTATTTCTCTTGCAACATCGATAAATGCGGCATTCCAGCTATACATGGAACGCACCAGGTGGCCCACATATCTATTAAATATATCTTTCCCTTATCTAAGGGCCACCCTCCCCCCTTGAGCCATTTGTCAATTTTTAAAACAGGGACGCTATCTCCAACAGATAATCGGATATTGTTAACTTGTGCATGACTTGAAGAAATGCCAAAACAAAAAATAACACTTAAGTAGATGAATTTTAATCTTGGTCTCATAGCCTGATATGTAATTAATATGTTCATAATAAATTTAAATTATTTACAAACATTATAAAACACCTACATATTCGATGTTTCAAGTTTGGTTCAAGTTTGGTTCAAATTTGGTTCAAGCTTATTTCCTGATCATTACGGATATAATTTAAGTATAGCGGTGCTATTTTTAATGCCGGGGTTACAGGTTTGATTTTTTGTTGCCGTATATGTCGCCTGTTTCTTCGTACCCCGCGGTCTGTAAGTGGGGGAGTATTAAAGAAATGTATATACACTAATGCAGAGATAAAAATGAATGTAATTATAATAGTTATATACCAGTATGTCCATTTTTGATCTGCAATAATTTTACCAAGTTTCCTATTTAAAGGCTGCTTGGCAACTTTGCTTTTTTCATCTAATTGTATTTGGGAACAATAGGTCCGCCAGCTGTCAAAACCAATAAACTGCACAAGGGCATTTAGTGTACTAAGGGTTGGAATAGAATTATACCTAACTTTACCAAAAAGTCTTTTGAAAGTTGAAATACTCAGGCTCACCCCAGTTTTTGTAAATATTAATTCACTAAGTTTTTCCATGTCAGCATTGGTCCAGCCTTTACTGGTACCCCAGCCAAGCACTTCCTCAATTTGGCTTTTAAGTGTTACTAAATATTCTTTTTCCTGCTTACTCATATAGAAAGCTAAATTTAAGGAATAAATTATAGGATCATGAGTTGAAATTGAACAAGTCCCGGCAAATAAAAAAGCTTTTATAAATTCAATACTTAAAAGCGATGATCTCCTTAGTAAATCACAAGAATATTTTAATTGATCTCATAGACCCGGTTATGCAGGCGTGCCTCCTGAACATACCCACGAATAGTATCGACAATGTTCGATTGAGGAATACCCCGTAACCATATAACCGGGTTTTCCGGGTCAGTACTTTTTAATGCCAGGTCCATCAGGTGAAAAAGCTGCAATGTAAAAGGCTCGGTAATAATGTAGTTCTTTACCCTGTACATTTCTACCTGGTCGATCCTTCTAAAGAATATCCCTCTGCTGATATGTATAACTTCCGGCGTAACCAAATATTCACTGTTGCTAATATACAGGAAACGGTACCAGGCCATTAATGAACATGCGAAGCTAAGTAATAGGAAATAGGGCGACAGCCACCATGCTAATAATAAAAAGCAGGCGGCGCAAAAGATAAAGGGTAGGGTTTTCAAAAAGGCAAATATTATTGCCGGCTTAAGCCGGATCTCATTGGTTTGCATAAAATTTTAATTGAGTTAAATAAGTGTCAAAGTCTTTGGGTTTGGATGTCCGTATGCCGGTTCGTAATCCCGATGCTTTTTCAAAGGCGCTCAGGGACAGGCTTTCCGGGTCAAATCCATATTGTTTATTATCGTACGCGATCTGAATTTGAGTACCCGAGCGAAGCAGCCGGATCGTTTTATTTCTTAGTCCTCCCGCTATCCGGATATCGGCTAATTTCCCTAAAAGGTCCTTCCCGAATACAAGCGTGAATTTTTGTTTGGGATAATTGGCTCTTATCCAGTCTAACTGACCCGGATGCGGCAGGTTGCCAATAGCAATAAATGACAGCGCATCCATATCCCGGTAGCGGTGTAGGTTCAGCGATAAATAAGCAATGGCTTCCATCGCCGTTGAGGTAATGATTACCTCACGTGACATATCCTTACCGGCCAGCCAGATATTCGGGGTTGCCGGTGCGCGATGGAAGCCAATGTCAAAATGTTCAGAATCTTCACCGTAGGCAAACACTAATTCTGTTGTATTAAAAAAAGCCTGGACCTCTTTAGGGACACCAAGCTTTGTTAATAAAGGGTTCATCAAAGTAATGTGATAGGTGTATATTTCTAAATTTATGTAGATTTATATTTCAGCTAGTTTGCCTCTATCGATTTGAGCGCATCCTGCGATCGTTTATAATTGGGGTCCAAAGCTAAAGACTTTTTAAATTCAGTCCGGGCATTTGCCTTGTCGCCAAGCGTGTTATATGCTCTTCCAACGCCGAAAGCCGCAACCGCAGATTTAGGAAACATATTTTGATTTAGCTTTAATAGAAGAAGCGCATTTTTTTCTTCCCCCATTTTCAAAATTTGGTACCCGATAAATTCAATACCCTGTTCTGTATTTACATCCGGGTGAAACCGGTTAAAGTTATTAAAGGTCCATTTTATAGCGACAGAATCGCTGCGTTCCTGGTACAACTGCTCGAGGTAATTTTGCAGAATGGTTCTTTCATATACCGGTGGTAAAAACCATTTGTAGGGAACATTATCGTTTACCTTTATCGTCATCCATTGTATCTCGTTAAGCAATTTTCCGCTTGATATATCGTATTGGCCGGAATTAAAAGCAAAAACTACTCCTCCTATTTTTCGAAAATCGCTGAAACGGGTTTCTGTTTTAACCGGATCGCCAAAAGCATGAAATGGCGCGACATGACGTTGGGCAACTAATAAAAATGACTCTGAGTCAATAAAATAGGACTGGCTAAAACCATCGGGCAAGGTCACGATTATTTGATATGCCAATTTATTGTTGATATTAATTTTCTATCTCATGGCGACTGTATTGCCTTTTGTTTTATAATCCACGAATGGCTCCTCAAAATCTGTCCCTCTGTGTGCTGTTGCATTGGCAGCGGCTACTGTACGGACAACTACGCCAGGCGTTGCGTACCATTCCCATGAACCTCCGTCATATCCTTCCAATATATCTGTTGCCGTGTCTTCAGGATTGCCTACGATTCTATAGTTTGGCCTTTTATACGCCATAAAGCTGTTCCCATCACTTTTAAAATCGCCCTCATGATAAGTTCCACCGGAATAAATTAGCGTTTGGATGTTTTTAAGGGCAGCATAACCGCCTCTTGCTTCAATATTTTTGTTAATAATTTCATCGATAGTTAATGAGGTCTGTGGCTTGGCATATAATACGGTAATGCAAAGGGAAATGGTCGTTACAAGTTTGTAAATCATACTTAAGTTTATTTAACAAGGTTAATATTGGAGATAAATGCAAAAAGGGAACTTTGATGTATTCTTGACATAAGTAAATATACGAAGTCTTTCGTATATTAAAATCCCCCTTTACGGGGGATTTGCATTTTTACAGACGTAAACGCCAAAAAAGATTAATTTGTGCGTTAAATACTTAGCAATTAAGCTTTATAGATTAGCGCGAAATCACGGTTCGGACTTTCCGGAGATTATCTGAGAAGTCTGGCCGTTGATCTTCCATGTCCTTAACGGTATTATAATAGCCGGGGCTTAGGGCATTCGCTTCCTTCGGATCGTGCTTTTTGCCGAACATCGCGTTCAGGCCGGTATAAAGCATATAAGAAAGGCCGCCGTCAATGACAATGGAGGCGATGAGCGCCAGCTTGTTTGAACGTATCCCGTTGGTGTCCGTGCCGGAATAGTTCAATTTGGTATGGTCCGGCATTTCCACCTCGCGGCCCTTGCGGTAATTTTCCTTTTGCGCAGCGGTCAGAAAATCCCCATTGATCATATCAGGCACCATGATCTTTTCGGTATCCGATACGATGAACTCGCGTGTGTCGGGATCATATTCCACCAATACTTCTTTTTTATTGCCTTTATCATCTTTGGTGACCTTGAGCAGGCTTGCAACCTCGCCTTTCTCCAGTTGCTTTGCCTCGGCTTCGTCCAGGCACTCCGGCCTGGCGGGCTTCCGGTAAATAGGGTGGATCACCAGGTCGGTTTTGCCCAATTCATTGGTGCGCAATGAAATTTTAGCGTCAAGCGCTTTGATCTTAATATTCTCCGCTTCGAGGTTTTTAAGGTTTAGCAGGCCCGTCCGGCGGCCTGATAATAAAGCCTTCAGGTCATTGACATTTAATAAAAGCTGGCCATTGGAAGCCAGCCCGATCGTTTCCAGCTCCTGGAGCGGGAGGTAACTTTCGTTATAATAGACCAGGTTCATCTTATCTTCCAATTTTCGCAGAGATGCTTTCTTCCTGGTTCTCCCCCTGCGCCAGTTCCAACTCGGCCGGGTTATTCCTTGCGTCCACCAATGATCTGTACAGGCCGTCAGTTGGCTTGACCGTCCTGCGGGTGCCTAATGTGTCCTCCACCTTGACGCTTTTATTTTTGTAGACATCAACGACTTTATATACAGTATCGTTGTAGGCAATTTCCTGGCCTTTGGACAAGGCCTGGTTCTGCGATGCCTCCTCTTTAATATCACGTTTGCGCTCGATATTCATCATATAGTCGAATATCTTTTGCGCGTCTGCGGACGCCCTGAACAGTTCAAATGGTTCGTCCTTTAATATCTTGATCCAGTTGCTGACATAGGCGGCGTGCTGGCCGAAGTTGTGGCCGATCTGCATTTCGCTGCCGAGCATCAGGGAGGCGATCTCGGCGCGTAATTCCTCGCGCGCATAGGCTTCTGAACCAAATTTACCTTCCATAGGGCGGTTTAGGCGGTCAGCATGACCAGTCCAATGGCCGACCTCGTGCAGTGCCACCGCGTAGTATTTGGTCTCATTATCGAATTGCTCTTTTAGCGGCAACTGGATCTGGTCCTTGGTTTTGTTATAATAGGCTTCATTGCCGCCATGCTCTATATGCGCCTTGCTTTCGGTCAGCAGGTTTTCAGCACGCTCAATAGGCGACCATTGCTGGCCTTCCTGTTTTTTCTGAAGGTATTCTGCTAAGGGTGTGATACCCTTTACCTGTTCGGCATTAAATACCCAGGCATTGGTGATCACCGGCTTGTCCAGTTCGACCGTGCGGGTCATGGTCTTGCCATTCTCATCCTGCATTTTCTCCCCGGTTATACCGTCGCGGATGGCCTGGATGTCATGCATTTTGACAAAGTTGATCAGGGTCGCCTTAGCGCCTTTTTCCACAGTGTAACCCGCATAGTCCGCCTGTTTCAGCGTCATCCACCGCGGGTCGGCATGGCCCTGCATGGATAGCCACAGGGAGTTCATGCCCCGGTAATTCTTGTTGGTGGTGGGATTAAGCGGAATGTTAAACGCGGGTGTATCGCTGTCATTCCATGGTTTTTGGAACGGTGAAGTTCCTTCTTTAAGTTGAGCGATCAGTTTTTCCGCGATCTGCTCATGCAGTGGTTTGAAGTTTTTACTCATGATTTAATTATTAAGTAGTTGATATAAAAATTCTAATGGGTTAATGTATTGCTGCCGGCAGCGGATGCTGAAATGGAGATGTTCCCCGGTTACCCGCCCGGTCGCGCCGGTGATCCCTATGGGTTCACCCGCCTGTAAGCTTTCGCCAGTAGTGACAAATACCTGGCTGAGATGGCCGTAAACAGATTGGAATCGGCCATGATCGAGCCTGATGTAAATGCCTAAAAGATCATTATAGTTAACCGCGCTTACGGTTCCATCCATGATGGCGTAAACCGTATCCTGTTTTGCCCGAAGGTCAACTCCGGAATGAAAAGCATATTTGCCAGTAACCGGGTGAATACGGTTGCCGTAGGAAGAGGTCAGTTGTAAGTTTTTGAGCGGGAGGCAAACGAGGCAGCATGCTAACAGCCTGTTCACCGGCCAACAGTTTGAGTTTCCTGGCGGGCCATGCTGTTATCAATAGCGACAAGGCTGCCTTTCCAAATACCGGGATTACCTCCCGCGATCTCCAAAGCCTGCCATACATCGGTGTTCCTGCCCTTATCGAGCAACAGGCTGATCTTATACAGGTCCTTGAAATCCTTTAATTCGAGGGACGAGGCATTGCTCATCAGATCGGTAAATATGGTATCCCTGCTTTTCAACCGGAACAAGGATCCACCTTTGTATATCCCTTCGGTTCCGTCTTTAAAGCTGACGAATACATCGTCTTTTAAATCCACATAGGACACGATACCTATCTGTCCCTGCTGACGAGCAGGGGCGTTTGTTAGATCCGGGCGCACTAAAACAAGCGACCCGGTCAGATCTTCATTTTTCATGATGTTTATTTATTAATTTATTACCTGCCTATTTTCCGTTGCGGGGCCAGGTCAAGGGTTTCGTTCAACCGGATGGTGGCCAGCCGGTGAAGCTCCGGATCATTATGCAGCATCTTGAAAGCGGCTACCATTTGTTTGTCGGAACCCGATGCCTGCAATGCGGCCAGTATTTTAAGGTTATCAGGTAATGGTGGCCATAAGTAAGCCTGTTTGTTTTCAGCCAGTTCGTTCAGTTCGTCAGCATTTTTTAGGACAAAGACGGTTTTGGAGCTGAAAACATCAACTTCCTCATCTTCAAATCTTATCCAGATGTCGTCCTTTGTGAGATCTGTAAATTCGATACGGCCTGCATGATCAGAGGTCCAAAGGACCGGACTAACCATCACGATCAAACCCAGCGCATCCTGTTCTTTCATATTCAGTGATTTTAATGGTTAAAAAATAAGTTTGTGAACGCCGGAATGAAGGCCAGGCGGATCAGTGATCAGCGTTTAAGGCCTTTGCTTTGGTTTAATCCGATGAACCCGTCTAAGGGTCCGGTAGCGGCGCTTAGGATACTTCCGTTGTTTTGCACCAGTTTCATCGCGCTTAGGATATGCTTTGGTGTACCGTGATCCAATAAAAGGGCAATATTTTTCAGGTCTTTAAAGTCGCCGGGGGAAAGCCTTAGCGCCTGTTCGCGCAGGTATTCATAAATGCTTTCCGCCGGCGTTAATAACAGGAGCGCATCGGCGCTGTACAAGCCGACCTGGTGATCCTCAAATCCGACATAGAATTCATCGGTGTTCAGGATCGCTGCTGTGATCACCCCGGTCTGCCCTTGCTTATGAATGGGATCATCCGTTAGGCGGGGGTTGACCAGCACATAGTCCGGCAGCTGTATTTGGTTGTCGTTGTTCATTTCTTCATTGAGGCTTTAACCGGTTGGGGCGGCATGGTTGGTTTAAATGCAAGCACTATTTCCTGAATTTCATTACTGATGCGGTTGAAGTTCTGGCTGAGTTTTTCATTCAGCTTGCCCCCAAAATCATAGTAGGTTGGCAGCGCCTTATACCCCTTTTCTTCTTTAGCGATCGCCTCCATATCCAGGTTGATGCGGCAATTAATTGCCGAGGTTTCGTACTGGCCGGTGAACTTTTCCTGCGCGTCGGCGGCAATGACGCCGACCATTTCCCCCGCGTTCAGCGAGGCTATCTTCCCGGCGGGAATAAGCGCTTCCAGCTTTTCATTCAGCGAGGTTGACGTTTTGTTGCGGTCGATGGAAAGCCCCTCTCCTATTTGTTTGGATTTCCCAAACAGGCGCTCCAGCCATTCCAGGGTTTCTTTGTTTCGGACCGAACCCGAAAGCACATTACCCACAACCGAAGTGATGGTAGCCGCAGTATCCTTGCCATACTGCTGGTTAAATTGCGGCAGTTCCTGCAGCCCCATCAGTACCGCCACCTTATTGCTCCTCGCCGTGGCGATCAGGTTTTCCACCTTGTTTACAAATAAGGTAGGCACCTCGTCCACGATCAAGGCAGAAGGTAAATTTCCTTTGGTGTTGATCAGCTTGGTCAGCCGGTTGATAACGATGGAGTAACAGGCAGAGTTGATGTTCTGAGTGTTCGGATCATTGGCCAGTACCAAAATTCCGGGTGTTTCCTTACCTGAAATTTTCAGGTTAAAATCATCACCGGAGAATACCCAGAAGGTTTCCTTGGTGGCTAACCGACTGATAAATATCTTCAGCGTACCGACCTGCCCTTCCAACTGGTCAAATGCCTTTGCATGATAGGCCGTCATAAACGGGGAAAGCAATGACTTTAGTTCCGGCTCTGAGACAAGGGAATTGAATATTTCCTCGTAGGAGCGGTTCAGCAATGCCAACACATGCGGGAAGCTGCAATATTTACCGCCGGCATGTTTGCTCAGGAAATAGATGCAGGATGCCAAAAAATTGATAGCTGATTGCGTAAAGAACTGGTCGCTTCCGCCGGAGCGGTCGCCTTTCTTCAGCGCTTCGACCAGCCCTTCGGCCGTTTCAGCCGCATCGGCTAGGGAGCGGATATAATCTGCCCGCCAGGGATTAATACGCCTGCTTTTTTCTATATCGTTCAGGTTCAGTACATGAAAGGCATAGCCTTTTAGTTTCCGTTGCTGTTTGGCTAACAGGTAATGATAATAAGCAATATGGCCGAGGTCGGGAAATTTAAAGTCATAGAGGCAAACCGCAAATTCCTTGGCGATGAGCTGCCGGATAAAGGGGTTCACCACGCTAAAGCTTTTACCCGAGCCGGGTGTGCCGATCACGATCGTGCCGCGAAAGACATTGCAGATATTTATCCAGCCCTGCCTCACCTTGCGGTCATGATAAAACAGCATGGGGATGTTGACCGAATAAGGGGTGTCCAGCCGTTTGACAGACTGCATAAAACTTTCGGCTTCTGTGTTCCACTTGTCCTTGCCCAGCCCCGATTTAATCATCTTGGAGATATTATCCATCGAGAGGCTGACCATCATCGCCCCGGCAAAAGAGCAGATGAGGTAGGTCAGGTTATACCAGGTGGTATAAGCAAAGGCAAGAGGCGAACCCCTGCCATAACAAAACAGGCTTCCAAAAAACAGCAGCAGGCCCAGCGCCAGCGGGTAAACAATATGCTTTTTGGGATCAAGGTCTGTTTTCTTTTTTGCCAGCGTACCTATACTCACCAAACAGACCAGGACAAGCGTTGACAGTTTGCTGTAAACAAGGTTGCTGTAGATCGCCATGTGCCCTATCTTTTCAAGCGGCTTAGCAAAAACGCCCCAGAAAGGGGCGTTTGGATAGATAAAGATCGCAGCTTCTAAAAGTATGGATACATAGATAGCACATTGCAGGAAGCCATGCAGCTTCTGCTGTTCGCGGGTCTCTTCCATAATGTGTTTTGTTTTTTAAAGGTATGGAAGGAGGGCTATGCCGTTCTTCCATAAAGTAGTTGTTTTTTTTGTTTTAATGGACCGATCAGCGCCTTTGCGCGCTGTAAGTAACTTCTTCGGCTTCCAGGTCCTCCGGGAAAAGGTCGATAGTTTCGGTTTCCTTTTGCTTTTCAGCGATGTTCCGGCTGATCACCTGTTCGAGGTCTGCCAGCTCTATCTTCATGGCTGCCAGTTCCTGTTCGCTGTCAAAGGTATTTAAGGTCAATTCCCTTACTTCCGGGATCTCCTTTTCCAAATCTGCCAGTTGTTTGGTATATTTTTCCACCAGGCCAACCACGCGGTCAATGGCGTTCAGGAAATACCTTGCCGCTACTTTAGGGTTATCAATATTCGGTGCCCCGTTATTTTGCATGTATTTGATGCCTGTCACGGGGCTTTCCGCGTAAAGCGTATGCAAAAACTCATATTTAGTACTGAATTCACGGGATCCCAGGGTCAGCTTTTTACGGACATACAGGTCAAATCCATAAAGATCGCCGATCTTTTTTTCTGCCGGTTCGCCGGATTCCGGATACCAGTTTTTATAGAAGTCAATAAACTTGTTGCCTATTGCAACTGAATCGGCATCTGGCATATCATTTAGCTTAAGCAGGTTTAACTTGCTTCCGTCTGCATCAAATTTTAAGGCCTTTTTATAAGCCGCCTCATCCACTAACATGAGGTCAAGTGTTGCTCTTGTTTCCGTCTTTTTCCGCTCCAGTTCCTCCAGCCGGTAACGGCTGCGGGCAACATCCTTGTAATGCGAAGACCTGTAGCCTTCTAAAACAGCGACCTTCTTCTCCAGCTTTGCTTTTTCCAGCAGGGAAGTATCACCCGAAAGTATCGCGGTATATTCTGCAAAATTCATCCCGCTTTGCTCGTCCATCGCGCCTTCATCCAACGTGCGGACGCTGAGTTCACAGTTCTTCATCTGGCTGATAAAGGTTTGTTTGTTCTTGAGCAGGTTGAACTTATAGTTGTCGAGTGACCGTTCCACGGCATGAATGAATATCCTGACCTTGTTGCCGAAAAACATTTTCGCCAGCCAATTGCCCTGCCGGGCACCACGGCCGTCCCGTTGCTCCAGTTCTGACGGTTTCCAGGGAATATCCAGGTGATGCATGGCAACTACCCGTTCCTGTACGTTTAGGCTTGTTCCGGCTTTTTCAGTGCTGCCGATCAATATCCTTATTTCACCGGCATTCATCTTCCGGAACAGTTCCGGTTTTGTTTTGTCGGTCCAGTCGTGGATGAAAGTTATCTCGTTACGCGGGATATCAAAATCAGTGACCAGCTTACCTGCAATAGCATCATAGATATTAAAGTTGTTTGGCTTTGGCGTACCGATGTCGCTGAAGATGATCTGCGTACCCTTGTTGGGATGGCTTTCCCGGTAGATCTCCGCAACCTTCCTGCAACAAATACTGACCTTATTGCCGGGATGGTCGCCGTATTTCTCTTCATCCACCAGTCGCATATCAACCGCCATCTTTTTCGCGTAGTTGGTAGCGATCAGCATACGGCCCATATCTTCCTCTTCGGTCAATGGCCGCCTGCCGATAAGTGTAGCATCACCATTTTTCGCAAACAGCATCAGCCGTTTGATAAAATCCTCCTGTTCGGGGGTCGGCGGGATATTGACGAGTTGCTCATCCGTATCCGGCTTGTCCAGGTTAATATGTTTCGCAGTTTTATAGTCCGTTATTTCATTATAAAAAAGCGCCAGTTCCGGCACCTTGATAAAATACCGGAACCGTTCCTTTGCCCTGATCTCGTTGGTGACTGAGAATTCAAAGTCAACGGTTTTTCGCGCATAAACAGCCGCCCATGCATCGAAGTTGCTGATGCCTTGTCTTTCCAGTTCATTTGGCCGGAGGTATTTGAATATCAAATACATTTCGGTCAGGCTGTTGGAAATAGGCGTGCCGGAAAGAAAGGTAACGCAGAGGTCTGAATCAAACTTTTCCTGCAAGGTGCGGATGGCAAAAAGCATATTCAGCGCTTTTTGACTTCCCGCCAAATTGCCCAAACCGGCTACACGGCCGTGCCGCGTTGTAAAGGTCAGGTTCTTGAACTTATGCGATTCATCGATGAACAGGTGGTCGACATTCATTTCCTTGAAATTAATGCCGGTATCCTTCCTGTTTTCGATAGCATATAGAATGGCTTTCAGCTTGTTCTCCAGGTTTTCTTTGCGGATCTCCAAACCTTTAAGCATGGCCCGGCTGATCTCGCCGCCAAGTGCATTCAAAGTATCTAAGTCCAGTTCAATATTGTCCAGCTCAGTTTGCAGTATCTCGCGCTGTATTTCCGGTGACTGCGGGATCATACCAAACTGGTCATGTGTCAGTATGATACAATCCCAATTATTGTTTTTGATCTCGTGGAACAAACGCTGGCGTTTAGCCGGCGTATAATCGTTTTCTCCTGGTGCCAGTAACCTGGCTTTTGGGTAGGCCAGCCGGAATACATCCCTAATCTGTCCGACATTTGCCTTTAGCGCCAATATTATAGGCTTATGAACAATGCCGATGCGCTTCATTTCCATCGCAGCAATGATCATCACCAATGTTTTGCCCAGGCCCACTTCGTGATCGATCAGCCCTCCCCTGTTTTGAATGATCCGCCAGGCAGCGTTCTTTTGTGAGCTGTAGAGGTCAGTTATCTTCAGCGCCTTTTTATCAAGGCCCGGAAATTGCAGGTGGCTGCCATCGTACTCCCGTAGGACGTAACAGTTAAAGGTGTCATTATAAAGTTGTTCTAAAAATTGTTTATCGGCAGGTTCCAGTTCCCGCAACCAGTCATTGTAGCGGCTGCGGATCGTTTCGATCTTGCGGTGCGCGGACTGGATAGCTTCCGTATCTGGCACGCGGACGACCTTGCCGTCTATTTCAACCGGGTAGGTAATATGTGGTGTTGTATTTTCCAGCGCGTGTTCCAGCAGTGTGTGCGCATGAATTTTATTGGTGCCCTTGGTTGGAACGACTATAAATTCTTCCTTTGTCGTAGCGTTGCCTTTTTTTACATGGACCTTGAAACTATCTACCGAACCAAAATACTTTACGGTGGTATCCGTTTTGAAAAGATCGGTGGCAAAACGCTGGTAAAATTCAATGGGCACCCATCGCTCACCCAGGTTAAAATCCAGCAATTCAAACGGAACCTTTTCGGGTTGGACCCTTTGAATAGCTGACAGGCTGCGCGCTAATTGGATATTGTCAGGATCGTTTTTTGCAAATTCCTTCGCTAATTTCAGCTTGGACACGACATTACCCGATAGGTAATTATCGGTTGTTTCCCACGCCGAATTATGCGGGTTAAACAAAAGCTGCTTGTCTAATTGCCGGATCACCTCGTCTTCAGTCAGGCCGGTAGCGGCGGCGATCAACGACAGGTCGACCCTGCCCGTGTCATTCAAACATTCCGCCAGGGCTTCCGCCGGGTCATCGGTTTGCAGTAATTCCCTTTTTGGAAACAGCGGTCCGTAAAAGATATCTGATTTGACAAATTTTTCGTTCTCCCGCAATTCCAGTGACGACAATATCTTAAACCCAAAGGCGGCATCGTTAAAGATCAGCAGGCGATTTTGGTTTTTATTTAATTCTCCGTGCTTTAAAAGGAAAGCATCGTAACAGGCGTTTAAAGATTTACGCAGTTCGGGGAATTCAATCAGGTGGGCCGCCTCCAGGCTTGAAAGTTCCAAATACGTATCGCGTAAGGAAATATATTCATCGTAAAAAAACAAATCCTGCTGGGCCTCCAGTGGCTTGAATTCCGCTTCGTAATTCTGAGGTTCACCTATCAGCCCGACCCTGCCATCAAATAATACCAGGGTATCCTTTTCGTAAAAAGGCTTCAGTTCCGTAAAGGCTTTGGGCCGGTCAGGCAATAACTTAAAGGCAGGCTCTAAACTCGTGTCGCCTTCATAGCGGTAATCATGCGCAAAATATTTAAGCTTCACCGCCAATACATCAGTTCCTGCCCGAGCGCAATGCCGGTAAGCCATTTATTCGGGACCGATACTTCAGCAACATTGCTGAACAGTTTATATAAATAGCGGCCGTTGCCTTTCGCCCTTGCTGTCAGCAACACAATGCTGTCATGCGACGGTTTGCCGGTCGTACGAATGGTGCTGATGAGCCGGGCCGAATTATGATCAATGGTGGCCTTGTCCAGGTCATCTAAATACGCATTCGCCTTGTTGCCATTAGCAGCCGTCACAGCATCAAACAAGCCAAGCTGGCCAATAGCTGCACCCGACGTTTCTTCGGGCACAGGCAAAAAGGTAAACTGCCTGCCCGGCTTTTTCTTCTGCTCAAAGCTGATGCCCTGCCATTTGGCAAGGTCAAAATTTGCCGCTATCCCCTCGCCAATTATCTGCTGCAATGGCAAGGCCAGGTCTTCTATTTTTCCATTTTGCCAAATGGTTAGCGTTGGATCTCCATAAGCGTTCGTGCCCTCAATAACCTCATCGCCGAGGACCAACCCCAAATGTTTTTCGAGATAGGAATTGATAAAATACTTTCCATATTTATTTTCCTGCTCGCTAGTTTCGATCAGCAGGCCTTCCGCCTCGGTAAGCATTTGCTTGCTGTCATTCTTTTGAACGATCAGTAAGTGGGTGCCTACTTCGACGCCAGAACTGTCCTTCATCAGGTTGGCGGGCAAAACCGAAACGCTGACCAGGTCGGCTGAGGTCAGCAAATACTTCCGGGCCGTAGCGTTTGACGGATTATTCAAAAACGCATCGGTTACCAGGTAGGCTAATATTCCTCCATCTGCAATCTTGTCCAGGCCCTTTGCAAAGAAGTAATTATGGATCTTGGACACTACGGCGCTGCCGTTATAGGCAGGATCATGGACCGAAAATTTACCAAAGGGAATATTACTGATCACCAGGTCGGATTGCCCCTTTTCGGCAGCGATGGTTTCTTCCAGGCCTTTGACCTGTACATCGGCAGGAATATCCAATGTGGAACAAAGGGCGGCCAGAACCTTGCCGGTCAGTATATCCTTTTCAACGGCAATGATCCCCTCCAACCCGGGAAAGGCCTTTACCGCTTCCGTGATAAAGATGCCTGCGCCGGAACTGGGTTCATACAGTTTTCGCGGGAAAATATTATTCTCCTTTAATGCCAGATAAACAGACGCGGGGATAAACTCCGGTGTATAAAACGCGGTCAGTATGCTGTTTTTAATAGAATCATACGCCTCTTTATAGGCCTTTCCCGGCAGTCTTTCTTTTAAGAGTTCATGGAGTTCCATGACCAGCGGGTATAATTTAAGGTCGCTTTCCGAGGCATTACGACTTTTCCATTCTTCGATATCTCCCGGGGGATATAAGATCGCTTTGATACCTCCAAACCCGGCATACTTTTTTAAGGACTCGGCCTCTGTTTCTGTTAGTTGGCCGCCATTAAAATCCAGCGCGATGCGGATGGCTGCAATATTATCAGCCAGTTTCCGCCCGGTATTAAATGCCATGGTCAGTCCTCCCGTAAATAATCTGAAATGGTGCCGATCACCTCGTATTTGAGGAACCGGTCGTCTTCATCCAGGCCCTGCATAAGCG
>Ga0206854_1041_pt1 | contig 39734 bp, 39 predicted proteins | sample Alteio_BWOrgCont_50_FD_152870 | JGI IMG/M metagenome (GOLD analysis project Ga0206854, IMG submission 152870) | Enriched cells from forest soil in Barre Woods Harvard Forest LTER site, Petersham, Massachusetts, United States -... | ecosystem: Environmental > Terrestrial > Soil > Temperate forest >...
ATCGATGCGCCGGATAATGTGGTTTCCACTATCCGCAAAATACAAATTGCCGGCGCCGTCCATCGCCATTCCGGAAGGTGTGCTCACCTCCGCCGCTGTCGCCGCTCCACCGTCCCCACCGTAGCCTTGAGTTCCATTGCCGCCTATCGTGCTGATATGCCCCGTCAATGAGTCGACGCGCCGCACGCGATTGTTGTTCGAGTCAGACAGATAAACATTGCCAGCCGCGTCCGTCACAATGCCCATCGGCAAAAAGATAGGAGCAGTTGTTGCTGGAACTCCATCCTTCGAATAAACCCATGAACCATTGCCGGCAATCGTCTGGATGTTGCCCGGCATCAGCACCGGCAATCCGCCGCTGCCAGTGCCCACAATCAACTGGCTTCCCAGCAGCGTTCCGCCTGCCGTAAGTACTTCCACCGCACCTGGACGTTGCCCGGGGAACGACGGCTGAAAAATCACATTCACAGTGCACTGGCTGCCGACGTTGTAGGTCTGGTTGGCCGCGCACGTCCCACCTGTAGAAATCGCAAAGTCCGGCGCCACGGTTGGCGTCGCCGCTCCCTGATCCACCACGACCGGCGCTGCGGAGAGTCCGCTCGCCGTCATCGTCACTGTCACCGTCAGTGCGGCCGACTGCTGACCAACCGCCGTCGTTGCTGGAAACGCGACTGGCGCTTGAATCTGCGCCTGTCCCACAACCGCGCCGAACATTGCGGCCAGTGACACTACTGCGTTGCGAATCATTTGGCTTTTCATGGGGAAGGTCGTCCTGGACGACGAGATAATTTGGGGGCCCGGATATTTCAAGGGATTACTCCTGCAGATAACTTCGGTTACTAGAGGAACATGCCTTTCGTCTGGAGCCTTCACGCATTCGTGTTATGCGCACGTAACGAAAGCACCATTGTGGCTATCTATGGACAGAAAGGTTTCAGGACTGCAATTGAGACAGTCGTATAAAAAACTTATTTCCGGGGAGGTTTCGGTCGCGCACAAATGTCTTATCGGCACATTCCGTCAATGTATGAAGATGCGCGATCATGCCCGCCAAGTGGTTCGAAACAAATGATTTTTTGTTTCTCTCCCTGATGTGCGTCCGCCTTATCGGCCCTAAGACTTAAGCTCTTTCCCTGCAACATCAACAAGGCACACTGCGGTGCCTGCTCTACCCACAGTGAGCAAATCCTTACGGTTCTATTAATTAGGTCGTGACAATTAATTGACAATTGGCTTCACGCCCAGCCGCCCGCGCGGGGCATTTTCGCCCTGCGCTCAGCCCTGCCCGTACGTCGCCTTTGCCCCATGTTTGCGGAAATGGTGCCGGTCCAACAGCGCCTGCGACACCGGTTCGCACTCTTTTCTCAGCGACTCCGTAAAGCAAGCCATGCGCGCGACAGCCTCCAGCACCACTGCATTGTGCGCGGCATCTGTCGGCGTTCGTCCCCACACAAACGGCGCATGCCCCGCCACCAGCACTGCAGGAACCGCCAACGGATCAATTGCTTCACTCGCGAACAGCCGGGTAATCGCCACGCCCGTATTCAGCACATAGTCTCCGTTGATTTCCTCGTCAGTCAGTGGCGCAGTCACCGGTACCGGCCCATGGAAATAATCCGCATGTGTTGTGCCATAAGCAGGAATGGCACGACCCGCCTGCGACCAGGCCGTCGCATACTCAGAATGCGTATGCGCGACTCCGCCAATCCCTGCAAACTCGCGGTACAGGTGCAGGTGCGTATCCAGATCGGACGATGGCTTCAGCTTTCCTTCCACCAGCTTGCCGTCCAGCGTAAACACCGGCAAATCTTCCGCGCGCAAATCTTCATACGGCACGCCGCTCGGCTTGATGGCCACCAAACCACTTTCGCGATCGATCCCACTCGCATTGCCGAAGGTATATAGCACAAGCCCGCGCGCATTCAGCTCCAGGTTGGCAGCCAACACTTCATTTCGCAGCCGATCCAGCGCTGCCTTGTCGATATTTTTCGATGGCATATGACGTCTCTTTAATAAGAGTAATCGCGCATGCAGCTCCATAGCCGCACATGCGCTGATGTCCACTATTATCTCTCGCTCACACCCCAGGCAAAAACTACTGTTTACTCACTACTGTTTACTGTCTGCTTTTTACCCACGCCTCTAAATCCGTTTCCGTCTTGATCTGCCCATTCATCAGCGCATCCAGCAGCGCTCGAGTTTCCAGCGCGTGGAATGGCTCGTTGATACGCATGCCTGTCTTCTGGTTCGGCAGCTTCACAATATATCCCGGCCGCGAATCGAACTTGCCGCCGTGGCTGGCTGCCTCATCGGTCTCATCCCACGATTGGTCCTTCCATATATGTGTGCGCCATCCATGATCGCCCATCAGAACCAGCGTCGTTGAATCCCACTCCCCACGCGCCTCCAGCTCTGATCGCAGATGCGCCAGATAAAGATCGCTCAGCGCGAGGTTGTCGATGTATGAGGTCGACTCGGCGCTGAATTGACCCGTTACACGGTTGTATATCCCCATCGGATGCGGAATGGGAATATGAACCATTACAAAATTTGCCGAGCTGTCGCTGAGTAGCTTGTCAGCTTGTCCGGAGAGATCCAGATAAGTTTGCGCTACATGCAGTTTGTCATCTGTGCCGATCGTATCGATCCAGTCATTCGCCCGGTTCGGCAACATTTTTGCCAGCTCATAAATAGCCCGCAGCACCGTAGCTTTCAGCTTCATGCCCAGCGTGGCGTTTTCTGCAAATCCTTTGTGCTCCATAAACCATGCCGTCCAATAGCAATGGTCCAGCACTGCAGGCAGAGTTCGGCAATATGGATTCCACCAACCCACAAGACCCGTGCTGTATCCCTCCTTGAGTGCGTCCTGAAATACTGTGTCGTGCTGATCATATGCTCGCCATTCGTTTGAGCCTTGCTCTCGCGCCCAAAGCTCTCCCGCTGCCGAGGATCGTATGTCTGCTATCGGCCGTCCCGAGATCAACGCCGGGATGATGCGGTCTGTATTTTGTCCCGCCGGAATTACCTGCGTGAACACCGCCGATTCCTTTGCCAGCCGGTCGAACTTAGGCAGCGCCAACCCCGGAAATCGCTGCTCATAAACTTGCTGGTAAGAGAGCTCATCCATCACTAACCAGAGAATGCGTGGCTTAGCCGCTTGAGCTGTGGACTGTACATGCAGTGCCGGCTGATTGTTCAGTCCAATCGCCATCCAGTTGCACCACGCCAGTTGTGCAAGCAGCGCCGCTCCCGCTACGCCGGAAAACATCAGCACAACTTCCACAAACCGCACCGCGCGTTCGAAATATTGATCGAGCTGTGGCCGCCAGCAAATTAACAGGCCAATCCACAACAAAGGACTGATCCCATACAGCCATAGATAAAGAAAATGAATATGACTCTGGATACCTGGCCCCAGCACGATATCGCTGTTGCCGCTTCCCAGCTTGAAACTAATGACTGCCAGAGCCGGCAGCGCCACCAGAATTCCCACCCACACCACGCGGCGCCATATTCTGCTCAGCAGAGTCGAATGCAGCAACACTGCAACAGCTATCCAGATCGCAATGAGATTCAGCCATACCGGCGCGAACAGCGCAAAGACAGATCCGCTCCAGTGATACACCATCAGATGGTGCGAGCTGATCAGCGCGCCCGTCATCCAGTAAGTCGCAATGTTGCTCAGGCCGAGCGCAATCACAACACTGCGCAGCCAGAGCGACTGGCGAATGGTATTGAGATATTTTCGCCACCACGCAGGACCACTTGTCATAAGACTATTTTCACTTGACGGAGAATTAGACCTTGGTGTCCTTGCGGGAGCTCGACCCTATCTGTGCGAAGAATTTCTTAATTCTGTTCCGCAGAAAGTAAACCACTCCAAACAAAGTTGCGCTTACAGTCTGCAGAGTCGCTAATCCCACGCCCGGATCGATATAGGCATAGGCACGGTGCTCCATGCCCACAAACAGCACAAACAGAAGGGCAATTTGAAAAATGCGGTAAGGTACGTTTTTAGTCATATGTTTTGCTGTTTGGATTCAGCTCTTCGTAATTGCCGGCAGGAACGAGCAGACATCCAATCGAGGAATACTCTCACAACAGAGAGTTATCCGATGCTATGTCTGCTATCTGGACTCGTCAATCCCAATCCAGTAACGTCACATTACTATCGAGCGTGCAGGACCAGGTTACTTGCGCCGGCGCTCTTCGCTTCGCCCGCAACCCAGGCTACTGGCTCATAAGTTAACCCGCGATCTGCCTCAACAAACACAGTATGCTCCGGCTGCGCCGCAAAAATCCCCCGCAGCGCAGGCCCGACTACATCGCGCGCAACCTCGCGTTGATTGACCGCATATCTCACCTCACCCGGCATTGCACCCGCGCGCAGTTCCACCACCGCCGGCTGATTCGTTGCTGTGTTGAGTTTGCCTTGCGGGATTGAGCTGTCCAGGCCGCGCTGCCTGCTTGGCACAATCACCATGAAGATGATCAGCAGCACCAGAAGCACATCGATCAACGGAGTCACATTAATATCTGCGGAAGGTCCAGAAGAAGTTCCAGCGGAAATAGCCATCGCACACCTCGGCATTCTCAAATGCGAGGAAGCGAGCCTCAGTCTCTATAGACACCACCACTCCACCAATTGTGCCCATCGAACTTCATGTCCGTCTTGGACGAATGCACCGCAAACAAAAACCCCACACCTTTCGGCGCGGGGTTCTTACTGTCTACTCACTACTGTCTACTGTCTGTTCCTAGTGTCCCGCTTCAACCTGCGGCGTAATGATGCCGATGTTGGTCACGTCCGCCAGATGGCCCATGCCGATCACCTCGGCAACGGAGCCGTAGTTCAGGTTGGCATCGCCCTTCACGAACATTACCTTCTCCTGCCGCGTCGAAAAGATCTTCGCGAGTTCCGGCTCAAGATCGTTCTTGGCAAAATCCTGGTCGTTGATCTTGTACGTCGGCGGTGCATTGCCGTGGCTCTGAACCTGCACTTCGATCGTGCGGTCATTCTCCGGCGGCGGCGGCGCATTCGGCTTGGGAGGCTGTGGTACCAGCGCATCCAGGCCCTTGGGCGTCGTCGGCACGATCACCATGAAAATGATCAACAGCACCAGAAGTACGTCGATCAGCGGCGTGACGTTAATGTCTGAGACAGCGGTGTTTGTTCCGCCTCCTCCACCCATTCCCATACCGTTACTCCTCCGTTCCTTTCGGAACCTCTTGCTTAAACTTCTCGAACCGCTCAGTTCTTATCGCCCGCGAATTCTCTGCGGACTGGCGTACTTACTCCGTCTGGCTCATATCGGTCAGCAGATTCAGCTGGCTCACACCGGCTGCGCGAACCGCGTCGATCGTATCCATCACGATGCCGTAGCTGGAACGAACGTCAGCACGCAGATATACGCTCTTGTCTGCATTCGCATCCGTTTTCTTGGACAGCAAGTCGGCAACCTTCGATGCCAACTCTTCCTTCGTCACCTGGTCGCCGCCCAGGAAGGTCTTGCCGTCGCGTGTCACTGCAACAGTGATCGCGTCTTCCTTGTTTGCGTCTTCCATGATGACCGCCGCCGAAATCTTCGGCAGGTCCACGACCACCTTGTTGTTGAGCATCGGCGTGATGACCATGAAGATGATCAGCAGCACAAGCATCACGTCCACCATCGGTGTCACGTTGATGTTCGAGTTGACCTTCTTGCCCTCGTCCCGCTTTGCAATTCCCATGAGAGTCTCTTTCCGTGGCTGGCTATTGGCTTTTCGCCGCTAGCTGGAATCCTTCGCTGCTCTTCCCGCTTGTTGCTCGTTCGCCCCGGCCGTTTTCCCGGCCGGGGCTTGGAGCGGATTCTCGCGGTGGTGTTGCAGCGTCTACGCCGTCCGCTGTTTTAGCGGTGCGACTGCTTGATGAAGTAGTCCACTAGCTCTGAAGAGCTGTTGTCCATCTCCACGTCGAACGCCTCCACCTTATTGGTGAAGTAGTTGAAGCACATAACGGCAGGGATGGCCACCAGCAGGCCGAACGCCGTCGTTACCAGAGCTTCCGAAATACCGCCGGCCACCTGACCGATGCCCGAGGTCTTCGAAGCAGCGATCGATTGGAAGGCGTTCAGAATTCCGATAACCGTGCCCAGCAGGCCGATGAACGGTGCCGTCGATCCGATCGTCGCCAGACCGCCGAGGCCCTTCTTCAGCTTCGCGTGGACGATCGCTTCTGAGCGCTCCAGTGCGCGCTTCGAGCTCTCGACCTGCTCTTCGGTGATTGCGCCGCCGGAGCCGAACGAACGGAACTCCGTCAGGCCTGCCGTCACCACTTCTGCAAGGTGCGACTTCTTCGAACGGTCGGCAACCTTGATCGCCTCGTCCAGACGGCCTTCCTTCAGCGCGCCCGCAACCTTCGGCGCGAACTCGCGCGATTGCTTGCATGCTGCCGAGAAGTACAGGGCGCGGTCAATCATCACAGCCAGCGACCAGATCGACATGATGAACAGGATGATGACGATGGTCTTCGGAATCCACGACATGTTATTCCAAAGGCCGGTGAGGCTGAAGCTGACCTGTCCACCGCTGTCCTGGAAGAACATGGCGAGAGATGCAGCGGAAGTGTGTGCAGCAGTAGTGAGATGAGCGAGAATCACAGAGTCTTTCCTCCTGGTTGAACTTGCAATAACTGGTTTAAAGCCTTCTACAAAATTCTTGCTGACTGTCCCGCTCCGGTTAGACCGCTGCCGGCACGGTTTCGATTACGGAAATTCCTAGCTACCGTTCAGATTGAAGTTGACTGTAATCGTGGTATCGACCTCGGTCGGCTCGCCGTTCAGCAGATACGGCTTGTATCTCCATTGCCGTACTGCGTCTGTTGCCGCGCCCTTCAGCATGTCCGGACCGCTGATTGCCGACAGACTTTCAATCGTGCCGTTCTTTGAGATGATCGCGTGCAGCACTACAGTGCCGCCTACGTGCGCGGCTCTTGCAATCGGCGGATACGCCGGCTGCACGAACGTCGTGCGCATACCAGCAATAACACCGCCGGAAATACGTGCCGGGCCCGTCGGCTTCGGCGGAGCCACATTGATCTTCGGCGTTGTAGCCGTGCCCAGGCCCATGCCGCCGAATACGCCGTTGGACGATCCGCTGCCCATGCCGCTCATGCCGGCTACACCAACTCCAGCAGGCGGTGGCGCCGCATCTTCCTTAATCATCTTGATGTCTTTGGGAATCTTGGTCGGAGCATGCAAGCCCTGATCAATCTCCGAAACAATCGGGATAGGCTTGATCGCCTGCGGTGGTGGCGGCGGCGGTGGTGGAGGCGGTGGCGGCGGTGGAGCCGTCAACGAAGCCGTCAGACTGTTTTTCGGCAACGCCTCGGGGTACAGCAGAGGAATCAGGATCAGAATGGTCAGTACAACTGCCCAGAAGCTGAACGTCGCAACCATCCAGTAGCGCGACTTCGACTTAATCTTTCCGCCCGACTCCAACATCGAATCTTCAAACATATGCAACCCCCGTCACTCTTTCCTTCGCATTCTCCCGCGAAGGCGGAGCTATCTAGCGTTAGACACCGTACTGCCCGCATTTGTTCCCGCTCCGGTCAAATGCTGCAAAACCGGAAACGAATGGCCCTGCCTGCTAATTAGTTGCAGGCTGTCGCTGCATCTGTTGCTCTTGAAAGAACTTGCCAACTGCGATAATTCGGCTTCTTCGGCTGGCGCAATTCCCAGCTGTCGGAAGCTCCCGGAAACTGGCAACATTTCCGCCTTCATCCACAGTGTTTCTAAATCTTACTCAAACCCCGGCTTCCGTCAACTGCAGCCGGCAAATCACACCTGGAGGCTGCACCGTTAACTGTGCAACCCGCTTCTTACTTTTATTAATTTCGCGCTATCGCTTCGCTGTCCTCGCACCCTTGGGAGCCACACCCTTCGCTGCCGGCAGTGTCGCCTGCTTGCCGCGCGACGCGCGCCAGTCCTGGTAGGCCACCAGCATCGGAGCCGCAACGGCAATCGAGGAATACGTTCCAATCAAAATTCCAATCACCAGCGCGAACGAGAACCCATGCAGCACCTCGCCGCCAAACAAGAACAGGCTCAGCACCGTCAGGAACGTCAGTCCTGACGAAATCACCGTTCGACTCAGCGTTTGGTTGATGCTTCGGTTCACTACATCGCTCAGCGATTCGCGCCTGCTCAGCGCCAGGTTCTCGCGGATACGATCGAACACCACGATCGTGTCGTTCATCGAGTAACCGATCAACGTCAGCAGCGCCGCAATCACCGTCAGCGTAATTTCCTGGTTCGTCAGGCTGAATGCGCCCACCGTGATCAGCGTGTCATGGAACACTGCCACCACCGCCGCCACGCCATAGATCAGCTCAAACCGGAACCACAGATAGATCAGCATTCCAATCAGCGAATAAAGAATCGCCCAGCCTGCCTGCTTGGTCAGCTGCTTGCCTGCCGTCGGTCCCACAATATCCACCTGCACCACGTTAAAGCTCGAGTCGTGGTAGTTCGCCGTCAGCGCCGCTTCCACCGCAGCGCGACCCTGGTCGTGCGCCGTGTCCGAAGCCGTCGATTGCGGCAGCGAGATTACCTCATCGTTCGAGGTCGACCCTCCCGAAATGCGCTGCACCGTCTCGTCATGCACGCCCGCGCGATCCAGCGCCTGCCGGATGTGTTGCTCATTCGGCGTGCCGTTGAAATGAACGGTAATCTGCGTGCCGCCTTTGAAGTCCACGCCCAGCGGCACACCGTGCCAGAACAGCAGGCTCAGAACGCCGGCAACCGAAAAGATCAGCGAGAACCCGAGGAAGTACCACTTCTTCCCAAGCCAGTCGATATTGGAGCTACGAAAAAATTCCACTTCATTTCCTCAATGCGAGACATTCGCCCCGCGATAGTTCAAAACCGTTTTCTAATTCCTATGCCCTAATCCCTGTTCTTAGATCGAAAGCACCGCATCCCGGCCCTTCTTGCTCAGCAGCCAGTCAAAGATCGTGCGCGAAACAAACACTGCCGTAAAGATGTTCGCCAGCAAACCAAAGATCAGCGTCAGCGCGAATCCCTTCACCGGTCCAGACCCAAACACCAGCAGGATCAGAGCCGAAACCACGGTCGTCACGTGCGTATCGATGATCGTGATCCACGCATGGCCGAAGCCATCCTGCACCGCGATCGCAGCCGTCTTGCCCAGCCGCAGCTCTTCACGCACGCGCTCAAAGATCAGTACGTTCGAGTCCACGCCCATACCGATCGTCAGGATGACACCCGCAATTCCCGGCAGCGTCAACGTCGCGGAGAAGAAGCCCATGCAACCCAGCAGGATGAGCAGGTTCAGGATTAGTGCAAGGTCCGCATTCACGCCCGCGCCCTTGTAATACACCAGCATGAACACCATCACTGCCAGCATGCCAGCAATCGCTGCCACCACGCCTGCGTGGATGCTCTCCGCACCCAGGCTCGGTCCTACCGTGCGCGTCTCCAGATATGTGATCGACGCCGGCAGCGATCCCGTGCGCAGCATCATGCTCAGGCTCTGCGCATACTCCTGGCTGATGCCGCCGCCGGAAATCCTTCCCTGCTCGCGAATCGCGCCGTCGATCCTCGCTACCTCGCGAATGCGGTTCTCCAGCACGATCGCCATCGATCCCGTGCCCTTGTTCTCGTTCGTGTACTTGTAGAAGCGTTCGCCAGCATCGGTGGTCAGCGTGAACGTAATGTCAGGCCGGCCATTTTCATCGGTAGAAGGCTGCGCATCGCGGAAGTCCGTGCCTTCCACAATCGCCGCGCGCTTCAGAATGTAGAACTCATCCGAACCGCCGTTGCCCGCCGTTCCCTTCAGCACAACTGAATCAGGCGGCACCGCACCACCCACTGCTTGCACCGCGCTCGCTTCAGAGTCATACGGCCCACTCACTACTGGATGAATTTCCAGCTTTGCCGTCGACTTAATAATGTCTTCCACGTGATCGACATCGCTGATACCCGGCAGCTGCACCAGGATTTCGTTGTCGCCCAGGTTGTACTGCTCAATCTGCGGCTCGCTCACACCCAGCGCGTCCACGCGTGCGCGAATCGTCTCAATCGAGGTCTCCAGCGTCCGCTGCTCCAGCTCGTTGATCGATTGCTGCTTCATCGTCATCGTGTAGGTGCCGTTGCCCGCCGAGTTCACGTCGTAGGCCGAGTACTCGTTGCCCTGCAGCACGCCCTTCACGTCGCTCTGGTTGTTCGGCGTGGTCCCGGAAATCGTGATCGTTTCAGGATGATTCGGGTCCAGCTTCGCAGCTGTCACACCGCTGTAGGGAGCCAGTGCCGTATTCAGCGACTGCATATCCCGATCGCTCGCCGAGTTGATCGCCTCTTCCACGTGCACCTTCAGCACCAGGTGAATGCCACCCTGCAGGTCGAGACCCAGGTGAATACGGTTCATCAGCGACTGCTTCAGGCCGCCATGGGGAATGCCGATAATGCCGTAGATGCACACCAGCAAAACCACAACGATAAAGCCTGCCTTCGTGCCCAGATTCTTGGTCATGTTCCTTCTTATTTCCTCTGCAACTCCGCGCTCTCTATTGCTCCGCGGCCATCGCTCTCAACTGTTTTACTCCGCGTCCTCGGCGAAACCTCCGCGCCCTCCGCGTTAAAGCTTTTGTTCTTGCTCTTCTAATCCCTTGGCCCTGGAACCTGGCCCCTAGCTTTTATCGTCATCCGTCGTCACTGCTGCAATCGCACTCTTGGCGAACTCCAGCTTTACGCCGTCCGGCTGCGTGCGCAGCACCAGCGAATCGTCCTTCACGCTGATGATGGTTCCTTTAATCCCGCCGTTGGTCGTGACCTTGTCGCCGGTCTTCAACTGTGCCAGCATGGCATTCCACTGCTTCTGCTTGCGCTGGTTCGGCACAATCATCAGAAAGTACATCGCCACAATCATGATGACGAAGATCGGCAGGGTGCCGAAGTTTCCAAATCCTGTTATCAGAAATCCGAGTATCGACAAGCTGCTCAAACGATTGTCCCGCTGCGCTCACCCGGACGCGCGCTTTCGCGCTCCGGCCTGCGTCTTTCCTTAGGAGATATCCGGGAGATTCTGCTTCCTTGCCGGAAGCGCGCCGGTCGGCAGTTCCACGCGCCCGGGCAGCTCTTGCGCCCGAACACACGTCCGCCGTTTCCAGCCAATCACACCTGAGCCTTAAGCATCGCCTCTCAGCCCCCCGCTGTCAAGAAATCCGCCCCACTTAGCGTGTTTTCTTGGCTCTCGCACTGACTCGAACCCTCGCGCTAATGCTCCTCTTTCAACTGCCGCCCAGTCGCCGGGTCGGTAATCTCTTTCTTGTCGATAAGGAAGACGTTATCCGCCCCAATCTTCCCATCCTTATCCGACCGCAACACAAATCGCACCCTCGCTGCGGGAGCTGCAGTCGCAATCGTCACCGGGAGGCTGATCGTGCGCTCATCCTTCACAGTACTCGCCAGCGCCGGCACCTGAAGGTTAAACGTCTGGCCAAGGTGATTCAACACCTTCCCCTTCTTGTCGAAGCTCTCCACCGCCAGCGTCAACGTCGCCTTCTCGCTTTGCCCGTCTGCCTTTTCCCACGTCACTCCGGCCACCTTCACCTTCAGGCTGAAGCTGTCCGGCTTCGCTGCGTCACGCACAATCTCAAAAGGAACGCCGTCGTAAATCAGCAGCCCCTGGGTAGCCACGCTCAGATCTCGCGTCGTGCCTGCCGTCATCTTTCCTCGTGAATCGTGCAGCGCGGATACCTCGGTCGGTCGCGTAAAGTAGCCTGACCGCGTCGTCGCATGCAGGTTTGGGTCTTTCATCACCACCCGGATATTCCTGAAGGCCAGCTCATTCTGGCTCGACACCACAGGCCGATATGAAAGCGTGTAGAACGACTCGCCATTGCGCACACTAGTCAAGATCAGATGGTTGAGATCGTTGTAGCCATGCATCGGTATTCCACCGGTGCCTCGAGAAATCCCCTCAAAATCCCACTGTCCGCCAAGCGCCGCGTCGACAGCTGTCCCACCTGCATCAACCTCGGTTGAGGCCATGTGCACCCCCGCCGGGTCAATCGTATATAGCGTCACCCGGCTATCGCGCAGCTCATTCACGCATAGTTGGATTACATCTTCCACTCGTGCCAACGCCACCGGGCTTTCGGCCAGCTGCGTCCAGTTGATCGCAGGAAATCCGCGCCCTATCCAGATCATGTTCTTGTGGCCGGGATGTCCTGCCTCCGCATGCGCCACACCCGTCAGTGCCGCCACCGCCGCATTGAACTGCTCACCCTGCCAGGACCGGCTCCGCCATGGATGCTCCGCCTCATGATGGCTCAGTGCATCCACAATCTGCTTTTTCGATGTCGTATAGTCCTGCAGAATCATCATGCGATCTGTGTTCACCGCAACCAGCATCGTTGGTTGTCTTAGCGTGTCTCCCTGCGTGCTGAGATATTTCTTCATGGCATCGCGCATGAATGCTATTTCTTCAAACCTCGACACCACCTCATCCATCACCAGGATCGTGACGGGCGCATTCGGCTCTTTCTGGTCCAGCTCCTTCGTCGATTCAATGGGGACCACCGCTTTCTCTGCGGGTGGAGAATTATGCTCAAACGTCAGAATTGTCTCCGGAGTTTTATCTTCAAAAACCGTGAAATCATCTTTGCTCAGGTTCTCTACCAACTCACCCTTGCTGTTCAGCACCACCACATCCAGCACCACGATTTGCGCATTCACCTGTAGCGAATAAGCGCCGGCCTGCCCGGTCGGCTGCTGTGGTGCTGCCGTCTGTGCTGATACGTTTCCCCACGCCAGCACACCCACCAAGGCGGTTCCCACACTCCATTGGCCCAGCCCAACAGCGGTCTTTATCAAGTCATAACCTCAGCGGATAGTCTCCAGCACATCGATCCGCAAACGCAGCGGTCCCCGCACGAACGGCTCAATAGCCTTCCAAACCTATCGCAATACGACCGTAGACGCACATGCAATGCCTCCAGATTACGGCCAAACACAATTTTTGCCTTCCTTTGGCCCAGCCACGAACATTATTGCGCCGGCGTCAGCGTCACCGCTACCCCACTCAAATCCGCATCGCCCACCGTCACCGATTGCGACAGCGGTTTAAAGCTCACCCCCGGCGTGCTGTTCTGTCCGCGCTGTCCCCGGTTGCCAAACTGGTTGGACGCCGTCGTGCTCGCCCCGGCAACCTGCAGCGTATAGTTCCCCGGCGGCACATATTTCACCGTGAACTGCCCATTCGCATCGATCGAGCCCTGCATCTGCAGCGTGGGATCGTTCGGATCGCTCAGGCTCACCCGCCCGCTCGCCACACTCAACCCCGGAGACGTTGCGCTCGCATGCCCCGTCACCGTGCGCAGATTGTGCAGGTCGATCACCATGCGCACATCGCTCCGCTCATCTCCCAGCCGCACATTGATCGGCTTCGCGTCCGCCTTATGAAAGTATCCTGACCCATATACCCGTATCGGCGATACCTGCCCGCGCGGATTGCCGCCAAACCCGCGGTTCTGGATCACTGTCATCACCACATAGTTCCCGCTCGGCAGTCCCGATACCCGAAACCCGCCGCGGTCATCCGTCACTGCACTCGTCTGCGCTCCCGGCGACTGGATCGCCTGCAACGCCGTGGGCATCGCCACATTTGTATCGGTACTCACCGCCTGCACCGTCATCCCTGCCGCCGGGCTGCCATCCTCCCACATCACTCGCCCGGAAATCGTTCCGCCGCGCTGCATTGTCACCGTCACATTGCTCGTCGCATCCGCCGACACATGAACCACCGGGATCTGCGCCAGCAGTGCCCCCGGGTCCGACCCCGCATTCACCCCCGCCTGCAGAATCGAGCGCTCCGGCACATACCCCGGAGCCCACGCCGTCACGTAATAATCTCCCGGCGCTACGTTGGTCGCCAGAAATGTTCCATCGACTTCCGTACGCGCTCCTGCAATCCCGCCAAACCCCCGAAACGCACCCTGATCGTCCGAAGCCGCGGCCGTACTGATCAGCGTCACCTGCACAAACCGTGCCGGCTGCTGCGTATCGGCTGCAATCACCGTCCCACTTACTGACCCCGTCGGCCCACCCCGCTGCTGCAGAACCTGAATCTGCGGCGCCAGTTGCGGAGTCTGCTGCGCTCCCGCCACCGAGCATCCCGCCAGCACCATCATCCCTATCGCCCGACGCAGCATCATTTCTTTCTTCATCTCCAATCGCATCATCGACTCTTGGGTTTGATTACAGCTTAGAACTTCCGTCTCCTCATTGGACGTCCAAACCACGAATTTCTCACCTCGCGCCTCGCCTAATCCCTAATCCCTGCCTTATCAGGCTCCACCCACCTTCTTCTCGCCTCCACCGAAAACAGCGTCTCTTTCGTCCAGAACTCCAGCAGCCATTCCGGATCGCCCAACTCCGTCTCCATCAGTACATTGCACCGCACATACAGCGGTTCGCCCAACCCCTCGCGCTCCCGCAAAAACCTCCGCGCCGACCGGATCGAAGCCTGCGTAATCGTTTCGTGATATCCCGCTGTATCCGTGTTCTCCCCACCGACCGACTCGTTGTACGCACGAATCAACCCCGGCAGATCGCGCTCCGGCACAATGTCCGGCCTCTCCGCCAATAACCAAAGCGTCGTCGACCAGTGCGCCGCATGGGTCCACTTCGCCTTTGGCAGCGTCCGCGCGATCATCCCTTCGCCCAGTGCCCGCACTTCATCGTCACTCACGAACCTTACAAATTCTCGTTTCGCCATCTCCGCTCCTGTCTTTGCTTGACTCAAACCTCGCAACTCGCGACCCGCAACTGAATCAACATTTGCCCTTGCTCTCGCCTTTGCCTCTGCATTTGCATTTGCTCTTCTCTACTCCTTACTCCTTGCCTTTCGCTCCAATAAAAAACCCGCCATTATTGGCGGGCTTCTCGAACTCGTTGTTTCAGCGACTCTCTTCATCGCCTCCAACGCGCACGCCAAGCCACGCCGCACTTGCGGCCTTGCTGCTTCACGCGCTTGCTGAATTCAACCATCAACTTATCCTAGGGCTCCCTCTCGCTCCGGTCAAACTCCCTACTTCGGTGTCGACTTCTCATCGTCGTCGCCGAGCAGTTTGCTGAAGTCCGGCTCCTGCTTCGGATTTTTGTCCACCGTCAGCGACACATTCTGCCCGGTCACATCGCTGTCTGCCACAATCACATTCAACGATCCATCTTTATAGCTGCGAATGGTCTTCATGCCCAAGCCAAAGAGGTTCGGCTTGTCCTTGTCTGTCTTCGGCTTCGGCTCGGTGTCTTCCGCATCCGTAACCTTCATTGTGTACGTTCCCGGCGGAACATACATCACCGTAAATCCGCCGTTTGCATCCACCGATGCCGACCGCGTGAACTCCTTGTCCGTCGTGTCCTGCAGCCGCACCGTCCCTGCATTAATCCCGTGGCTGTCCTCCGCCGAGCTCACCCGCCCGCTCACCGAATGCATTCCGCCCAGGTTCAACGTCATCGTCAGCTCTCGCCGGTCTTCAGCTGCATGCAGCGTCACCGGCTTAGCATCCGCTTTATGGAATCCTGCAGGCATGTACACAATCAGAGGTGTTACCGCCATCATCTTGGCCAGGTTCATCCCGGTGCCCAGGCCGGATTGCGTTCCGGTCTTCACCGTGGCCCGGATTACATATTCCCCCGGCGCCAGCCCCGATATCCGAAAGTGCCCCAGGTCATCGGAAATAGAAAGTACGCTCGACAACACATTCGCCATGGCCAGCATGCCGAACTGCGACGGCATCTGCTTGGGATCGCCATTCGCCGGAGTCACCGCCATCAACGCTCCCGTCAACGGACTTCCGTCATCCCACGAGATCGTTCCCGAAACCGCTGCGCCGCGTTCGATCGTCACATCCGCCATCACCGTATGTTCTGGCGTAACGTGCACCACCTGCACGCCTGGCAACGGGCTCTTGGGATCGGCGCCAGCCGCGAACAACGCCTGCACCTGATTGGTCGGCGAAACATACCCTGACGCTGCCGCAAACACGTAGTAATCGCCCGGCGCCACATCGGTCGCGATGTACGCTCCATCTGTGCTCGTCTGCGTCTGCACCATGTTCGTCTTGCCAAGCGTGCTCAACGCATCAGCCATCGCTGCCATCTGAGCTTCCGAATCCCCACCAGGGTCAGGTTTAGGAGCAGGCGCCGTCACCTTCGCCGGCACACCGAACAAAACCACCTCTGCAAAACGCGCCGGCCGCTGCGTATCGCCGCACGTCACATGCCCGGTCACCGTCCCAGTCCCAGACGCCGAAGCCGGTTGCTGCCCCAGTGCAGCCGCACACCACAATGCCATTCCAACCGATGCCAACACATTTGCCCGATTCATGCAGCCAGTATCCACCACTCGCACGAATGCAGCAACACATCCGTTGAACTCGCCCAGACTTTAGTCCTTGGCCTTCACCGTCTCCATCATCACGTCATCGATCTTTGTATCCTGGTTGCCCACAATTACATTTACCTTCTGCCGCTGATAGCTGCGCAGAACATTAAAACTGAACGGGTTGTTCGGATCCTTCAGTTCGCCACGGTCGGCCGCCTGCACATTCAGCACATATGTACCCTCCGGCACATACAGCAAATGAAATTCCCCATTCACATCCACGCTTGCATTGCGCCGGAATGTCTTGTCCGCCGAGTCCTGCAATGAAACAACCGCACCATTGGGAGCATGCCGGTCTTCCTTCGCCAGCACCCGCCCGCTCACCGAATGCGTAGCATCCAGCGCCACCTTCACATCTGTATCCGGAATCTCTTCCCCGCCTTTCACCTCGATTACCTGTGCATCATTCTGATGAAATTTTCCCGGCGCATACAGCATTAGTGTCTGCATGTGATCGGGCGTCATCATCGTTCCATGCATGCGGATGCCGCCATCCACCGTGAACTGCACAGTAATGCGATATTTTCCCGGCCTCACTCCTACAAACCGATACATTCCACGATCATCTGTCTGCGAATAAGACTCGCTCTGTGATGCATAGCGCAGCCCCTGCGAATACACATAGTTCTCCGGATCGAACGCCTCCACTGGCTCTAGTCGTGCCACCACCCCCACTGCCGGACCTCCATCGTCGAACACCACACGTCCTGAAATTACCGCTCCACGCACCAGCGTGATGTCAGCTGTCACGCTTCGATTTGCTGTCACATGCGTCAGCGGCACATCCGCCAGCGCCTTCTCCAGATCACGCGCCGACTTCTCATCCACTGCCATCCGGACCGGCACCGCATATCCGCTCAGCAGACCAATAACGTAGTAGTCCCCCTCCGGCACCTCGGCCACCGCATAACTGCCGTCCAGCCCAGCATGTGCTTCCACCATCGCCAGCGCAGCTCCCGGCTTCGGAGGTTCTTTGCCGCTGTCCTTCGGAATCAGCATGATGCTCGCAAACCGTGCCGGCCGCTGCGTATCGTTGCACATCACATGCCCCATCACCGTTCCCATCGGCTCCGGAGTCGCCATCTTCTGTGCCGCCACAACAGAACTCACCACCAGCATCAACCATGCAACTCGCCGCAATGCCATAGCTCGCTCCTAACCACTAACCACTAACTCTTGCCGCACTCTCTCCATCGTCTCCAGATAAAAACTCAAATTATGGATTGAGTTCAGTGTCGCTCCCAGCGGCTCTCCGCTCGCAAACAAATGCCGCAGATACGCCCTCGAATACCGCGCGCACACCATGCACCCACACCCCGCATCAATCGGCCCGTGATCTTCGGCGTACTCCTGCTTCTTGATATTCATCCGCACCACCGCACTCGCTCTGTCCTTCGAATCCTCACGCGCGAACAGCAGTCCATGTCGCCCCGCCCGAGTCGGCAGCACGCAGTCCATCATGTCCACGCCCATCTTCGCGTACTCTTCAATCTCATCCGGATACCCCACACCCATCACATACCTCGGCTTGTCTTTCGGCAGATGCTCCAACGTCAGCGCGATCATCTCTCGCGTCACCTCGCGTGGCTCACCCACCGCCAGCCCGCCAATCGCATATCCCGGAAAATCCATCTCCACCAACCGGTCTGCAGATTCCTCTCTCAAATCCGCATACATTCCACCCTGCACAATCCCAAACAGCGCTTGGTACTTCCCTGCAAACCGTTTCTCTCCTAATCCCTGTTCCCTAATCCCCAATCCCTGTTTTTCCCACGGAACCTCATGCCGATGCTCCTCCCAATACTTCTTCGACCTCGCCGCCCACGCATGCGTCAACCCCATCGACTCCTTCGTCCGCTCCCAGCTCGCCGGAGTCTCCACGCACTCATCGAACGCCATCATCACATCCGCACCCAGCGCAATCTGCACCTCCATTGAGTGTTCCGGCGAAAAGAAGTGCTTGCTCCCATCCAGGTGCGACTGAAACTCCACGCCGTCGTCAGAAATTTTGCGCAGCTTTGCCAGCGAAAAAACCTGGAAGCCGCCCGAATCCGTCAGCATCGGCCGCTCCCAGCTCATGAACCGGTGCACCCCACCCGCCCGCCGAATCAGCTCATGCCCCGGCCGCAAATAAAGGTGATAGGTATTCGCAAGAATGATCTCGGCATTCAGCCGCTCCAGCACATCCTGCGGCACAGCCTTCACCGTTGCCGCAGTACCCACCGGCATAAACACAGGAGTCTGCACACTACCGTGCGGCAGCGTCAGTTGTGCGCGTCGCCCACCGCCCGCACTTGTATTCGCAATTTCAAATTGAAGGGACATCGCCCTTCATTCTAGAAGGGCCGGCCCCACTTCACAGAATCTTCCGAGTCACAAACTTCACAGTCCTCGTTTTCCTACTCGCATCGGCAACCACCATCTCAAAGCTTCGTCCCGGCTCCTCAAGCGCCGCCTCCAGTTTCTCCAGCGTCCAGTCAGCGGCAGCCACACCATTCACCTGCTCAATCAACTCTGTCGCCTTCAACCCCGCCTCGGCTGCCGGAGTTCCAACAATAGAAGTCTTAATCCGGAACAGCTTCGTATCGCGTTCTTCGCGAAGAATCAACCCGCTGCAATCGAACACAAATGGCTTTGTGAGATCGCCATTTGGCGCCAGCACCATTCGCTGGTGCGGAAAGTCCAGTGTCACTGTAAATCGCTTCAGCAGGTCTCCGCCGATAAGATGGTTCCCCAACTCATTGCCTCCGCAGCAATGCACCGGAATTTCCTTGAACTCGAACCTGCCCAGTCGCAGCGTACCCAACCCTGTAATCCCGCGCGTCTCGTTGTCGCCCAGGCCTACTCCGCTCACTGTCTCCAGCAATTTCCCCTTCGATATCCCCAGTTTCGGCCAGTCCACCGTATCGCCCGAACCAACATCTACCAGGAACGTTGTCTTCTCTGCCGGATTTCCCGGCACCGTAATCTCTGCCTCTACATAAGGCAGCCCATGTTGAAACGTCAGCGGGAAAACCTCGCCATCCTTCGGCGCCGCACTTGTTGCGGCATCCGGTTCGGCGACGCTCAACAATCGGTGCGCATAATCGATCGTCACCACGAACCGCTTCAAAAAGTCGTACGAAAAAATCCCATCCGTATCTCGTCCCTGAAATGCAAAGTTCGGCCGGTAGTCCAACGTGATCGCTTTCTCGTCGACAAAATCCAGCCCCGGCAGCGAGAACTTCACATTATTCAAAAACTTCATCGCTACATCGTGGCTTCCGACACCCTGCGTCGCTGCCTCACCCTCCGGCATCAACCCCAGCTTCTTAGCCAGCGTCTCATCCACCGCAGCAGTATTCGCGCCGGTGTCCAGAATGAACCACAGCGGCCGCGATCCATTCACCTGCATCGGCACAAAGATCTGGTTTTTGAAAAGATCGAACGGAATCGTCGTACGTTTCGCTTCGCTATAAAACGTGTGATCGGTCGTCGCCTGCGAGCACATCATCGCGCACGGCAGCAAAGCGATCAAGATCGCTGGGGCTCTCTTCAATGGATGCCGCCCTTCTCTTGTCGCGCTTCGCTATTAAAACTGCTGCGGCGCCGGAGCCGGTTGTGCTCTCGGCGTTGCCGGAGCCGCAGGTGCGGCTTGCGCAGGCGGTGCAGGCGCTCCTTCAGGAGCCGGCGGAGCTGGCATTGCCGGAACGGCCTCCAGGCTCTTCGGCGCATCCGGCGCAATCGTCCATGTCGGCGAATCCGACGAATCCGGCGTAATGATGAAAGTCTTCTTGCCATCCGGCGTCGAGAATTCCTTCATCTTCATCCCGGACTTGTCCCAATCCTTTTGAGATTTCTCCCAATCCTTCTGCGATTTCTCGATCGCCTTCTCAATCGCTTCGCCGTCCATCTGCGCCCAGTCGCCCAGATTCAGCGCCATCGGAGCCATATTCAACGTCATCCCTGACTTCAGGCTATTCAGGTTCATCTGCAGTTGCATCATTTCCGGGCCCATCATCGCCAGCGACTTCAATCCCGCCAGCGAACCCGGAAACACTCCCAACCCGCTCATCCCCGGCATCATCATCGACGTCGCGTGATGGCTGATCGTATGGATGAACGTCAGTTCCTTCGGCTCAACCGTAATAATCGCCGACTCATACAGATCATCCGTCCGGTGCTTGTTGCAAACGTCCGTCGACTCGCCCGTCTTCATGTTCCGCGTGTGCATTGAGCAGTGCCAATCGCCCGTGTTCAGCTTGTTGCGGAACTTGTCCACCTCAGCCATGTCATACATTCCCGGCTTGTCGTACTCATAGGTCCGCACTACATTCAGGACCATATTCTGCGCCTTGGGCTTGTCCTTACCGATCACCTCGCCCAACGTGTCCGGATCCATCGTGATCTCGGTCACATCCGTCGCGTTCTTCGCAAAAATTTCCGTTCCGGCAAACAAATCATCCTTCACCGTGCTCGATGTGCCTTGTCCGCTCGCGCCAGATCCCGTGCCCTCGCCCTGCCCGGATCCCTCCGACGTCACCGTGCTCTTGTTGTGGCGCACCGTCGTCTGCGCTTGTCCGGCTACCGCGAATGCCACCAGCGCCGCTGCAACAACCATCGTTTTTGTCATCGTCAATTTCATTGTCATCGCCTCTCTCTTCAATCCGCTCATCGTCTACTGCTGATCCAAATTCACGCCGGCCCGTTTCATTTTTTCCCGCGCGCGCTCCAGAGCGCGGTCGGTAATCTGCGTTGCCTGCTCAAACTGCTGCGTTGCCTGCGCCTGTTTCACGTGCTCCTGGTGCACATGCGCTCCGGTAAGAAACACACCCGCTACCAGCAGTGCCGCTACTGCTCCGCCCGCCCACGGGCTCATCATCCAGCGCCACGACTGCGGCATGGTCAGCAGCAATCCGCCACGCTTCGGCCTGAACCACAACTTGCCGGTCCGCTTCTGGTGCTCCTGTGCCTCGATCGCCGTCTCCAGAAACTGAATCAGCGTCGGCGGAGCATCCACGCGCTCCAGTGCCTTCCTCAACTGCGCCTCCAGCGGGTCGATCACCTCTTCGTTCTGTCTCATCTCCTCGTTGTTATCCACGCATGTACTCCTTCATCGTCACATCGGCTTTGCGCCGCAATAATTTCAATCCGCGCTGCAGATTGCTCTTCACCGTCGCTACCGGCTGTCCCAGCAGCTTCGCAATCTCGTCAGGGAGCATGTCTTCCTGGTATCGCAGCACAATCACCACGCGCATCTGCTCCGGCAGCGTTCGCAGCAGCTCTTCCAGCAGCACGACCACTGCCGCATTCAATCCTTCGGCGTTGTCCTGGACGTACTGCTCTTCCATCCACTCTTCAGCCGTCGCCTCCGGTTGCCGCGACTTCCTGCGCAGCGCATCCGTAGCCCGGTGTACCGTCACTCGACGTAGCCAGAAGCGAATGTGATCCTCGCTCTCCAGCTTCTCTCCGCCGCGATGCAGCTCCAGGAACACGTCCTGCGCTACCTCCTCTGCCGCGCCATGCTCTCCCGTGACGCGCAGCGCCAGCGAGAACACCATGCGCTGATGGGCCTCGATCAGTCTGCGAAACTCCCCGGATTCCATCGCCATCTGCGCGCTCACTTACCTATACGCCCCGATAGACGCCCCAGAATGCAAAAGTTTTAGACCCTCCGGCCAGCCGTTATAGCCTCATATCAGGCTCATCAATGACTGAACTCCACACCACCGTCGTGATCCGCGCCCCCATCGCCCGTGTCTTCGACCTCGCCCGCTCCATCGAGGTCCACGTCCTCGGCAACATCCACTACGGCGAGCAGGCCACCGCCGGCACCAGTTCCGGCCTCATGGGCCCCGGAGAATCAGTCACTTGGCGCGCCCGTCACTTCTTCATCCGCCAGAATCTCACCAGCGCCATCACCTCCTTCGACCCACCCTGCTACTTTCAGGACACCATGCTCCGCGGTGCCTTCCGCTCCATGCAGCACGACCATCATTTCCGCGAGCTCCCCTCTCTTGACGGCTCCCCACTCACCGAGATGCGCGACGACTTCCGCTTCTCCGCCCCACTAGGTCCCCTGGGTTGGATAGCAGAGCGCCTCATTCTTCGCCGCTACATGCTCAAACTTCTCAACGAGCGCAACACCGTCATCCAGCAAGTCGCCGAATCCGACGCCTGGCAAAAATATCTCCCCACCAACATTTCCTAACCACTAATCACTAGCCACTAACCACTAACCACTAACCACTAACCACTGTTCTACCTCGGCGTCGTCTCCGCCAGTGCCACCGCTTCCTTCAGCGTCAGTGGTTTTTCCAGCTTATGAAACTGCTGCCGCACCATGTCCTGATTCTTGGATAGCGTCTTGAAGAAAATAACTCTGCCATTCAACACACTCACCACATGCGTCGTCCGCCATTCATCGCCGACCTCAGATCTCTCCGTCACAAAATGCGTTCCCGCATGCACCGTCGCCAAAATCCCAAACCCAATGCTCAGGTCAGCCGGAAGATTTCCTTCCAGGTGTCGCAGTCGAAGCTGCTTCTGATTGATCAGCACATACCCATTCATCGCATGCGCCACTCGCTCCTGCATCCCATTCGGCGAGTAGTTCGGGTCCGGCTTCAGATCGATCCGCCAGTTCTCTCCCTCCGCACGCATGTTCTCCATCAAAAACGCCTTCTCCAGAATCGACATCATCTTCCGCGCGCTTTCTTCATCGCTCTTCTGCGCGCTCTCTTTCGCCTCAAACTCGGCCTGATGCGCCAGAATATCCGCCAGCCTTCCACGCTCCTGCGCCTCGCGCTCTGCCGGCAGTGGCTTGCCATCCTCCTGCATCAGAAAACGAATACGACCCATCGGCGTCTCCACCACATGCTCCATCCACAGATGCCCACCTGTCCGCTCTGACCGCTCCAGCGAAACATACTCATACATCCCGCGTTTCGTCATCGCCACGCGCTCGTTCTCCAGCATCTGCCCCACAACATCTTTAGCCGTCGGCATAACCTTCGCCTGAGCCTGCAATGGCACAGCTCCCACCATCAGTGCCAGCCCACTCACTGCACACACCCCAACCCTTATCCACTTCGTCATTGCTCGCATGATCATAAAAAGAGTATCGCCGCCTGACGCCTGTGTAACCGGCGTCAAGCGGCGATCGGAGGACTCAAACCTGCTTCCTCTTTGTAATCAACCTTTAGAACTTCACCATAATTGCAAAGGTGATCTTCGACTCATCCTTCCGCAGGTCGGGGAACCAGATGTGGCTCAATGCCGTTGGGCCAACTCCCGTTCCACCGCCACAAGCTGCGGCAACCGATCCCGGCCCGGTCAGCGGAGTTCCAAATGCCAGCCCGGAATCCGTCGCCACGCCGTTGTTCAGGCACACATAATCAGACGGGTTGCCAATCGACTTTGCCGTCTGCCCTCCCGGAGGCGTGATCCCGCCGCGCCCGCTCCAATACGCTTCGCGCGCATGCCGGTATCCATACTCCGTGCGGAACGTAATGTACTGGCTCGGCATGTAGTCATAGGTGATCGTGCCGTCCGTCGCATGGAACTGGTCGCCTGGATTCTCCGTGAAATACGGCGTCCCGGTAATTGCAGTCGCTCCATTGATCGGTGGCAACAGCACCAGGTAGCGTCCCGGATTGTTAATTTGTCCGCCGCCAATCGTCACCGCATACTTGTCCTTGTCGAACCAGAAACGGTTGTACAGCATCCATCCCAGGAAGCTCTGCTTCTGGTTCACCGTCCCATTGCTGTTCAAGCTGTTGCCATGGCATGAAACTCCATTGCCCGTCTCGCAACCCGCATCGCCCGTCAGCGAGAATGCCATCTTGTCCAGCGTTTTCATCGGGTTGTCGTAGTACTTCACCTCGATGCTGTTGTCGGTATGCAACCTTGAACGGTTCGGATTGCCCAGCGAGTCCTCACCATATCCATAGTTATTGGAAATGATGTTGATGTACTTCGTCGGCGTCCACTTAATCTGTCCGCCCAATCCAGGCTTGCTGTTGAACCGCCCATACGACTGCCATCCGTTGATGAACCACGGCTCGATCTTCAGGTGCGCAGTCGGAAAGAATTGCGCGCGCACGCCATTGAAGAACCACGGCGTATTCGACGACACAAACGACGGCTGGTATGCCCAGTTGTCGAAGTTGTAGTAGCTGAACAACCCAATGTATGACATGAAAATTCCGGCATCGAGATTAATGCCGTGCATCTTGTTCCAGTGGTAGCCGCCGTAGGCCTCTGAAACATAGCGGTATGCCGTGTCCAGGTCCCACTGTCCGCGCGCCGGGCTGCCGTCGTTGCGCGGCGTCGTCACCGAATACATCCCGAACTGTGTCATCACGCGTGCATGCACATTGTCGATAAGGAAATCGCCGCCCACACCGAGCTGCTCGATCTGCACCTCCTGCGAGCGGAATATCTCACTCGATCCGCCGATCGTATCGTCCGTCGGATGATTGAAATCCAGGTTGTAGTTAATGTCGGCACGAATCTCCGGCACGAAATACTTCGTCGCCATCGGCGTATCTTTCGTGCGCGGATTGCCATTCAGCCATGTCCAGTCGGCATCCGAAAACGGCGCCGCCGGCTCGCTCTTCCCCGCCGGCTGCGTTGCAGGAATAACACTCGCAGTCGTCGCTGGCGCAGGCTGTGCCGCAGCCGAACTGGAAACTCCAGTCGCCGGTGCCGTAACGGCTGTTGCAGGTGCAGGCGTGACCGCCGCACTCCCCGGTATCAGCGTGTTGCGTTGCGTAGAAAATGTTGGCGCACTCGCCGCCCTGATTGCATCGAGCTGCTTCTGCACCGCATCCAGCTGCTGTTGCAATAGCTGGATCTGCCGCAGCAGTTCCTCATGTGTCTTCTGATTGTCTTGAGTTGTAGGTGTGTTTGCGTCCTGGGCCAACACCGCTTTAGGCCCTGCCATCAAAGTTATTCCAACGAACGCCGCCGCGGCGTACCGCAGCAACTTGCTCGCCAATTTCATTTCAATTCTCTCTTCCCGGCAACCTCACGGTTGGAAGGGTTTGAACCGGACCGCCCGCAAAGCCGCAATTTCCATTAGAGAGCGCGAGCCTGTAAAGAAACCGCTAAGATTCCGTTAGAAAGCCGTTAGGAAAATCCACTTATTGCTTACCGTCGGCATGGGTGGGATAGCATGATTTCAACGAGCGAACACCATGCGCCTCATCCTCATCCTTCTCGCCGCAGCTCTCGCCTTCCCGCAGCAAGCCGCACCGCCCACCCATCCCACCAGTACGCCCTATACCGGCGACCTCAGCATCTTTGAAGACCCTGCCCGCGATCAAAAACTCCAGATAGCCCGCGTCATGGATACCCTCGACCTCCACGCCGGCAGCTCTGTCGCCGACATCGGTGCCGGCGGTGGCTGGTTCAGTGTCCGTGCCGCCAAACGCGTCGGGCCTACAGGTCATGTGCTCGCCGAAGATATTAACCCCGCCGCAGTCGACGCCATCCGTGCCCGCGCCATCAAGGAAAATCTTCTCAACATTCAGCCCTACCTCGGCACGCCCGACGACCCCAAACTCCCACCCAACTCACTCGATGCCGCGCTCATGCTCCGCGTCTACCACGAGGTCGCGCACCCACCGCTGTTGCTCGCATCGCTCTTTGCGTCGATGAAACCCGGCGCCCGCCTCGCCGTCATCGATCACCCCGGCCACGGCGACGATCACGGCATCAACCCCGACATCGTCATCGCCGAAGTTCAGCGCTCCGGCTTCCACTTCGTCAAACAGTTCGACTTCACCAAAGCCGACCAGAACGATTATCTTCTGCTCTTCACCAAACCCTGACTTCCATAAGTTCGCGCAAATTCCGTTGCGTTAACTTTGCGTCTTGGCGTTTTCCGTCACCCTCCGCCTATCTCGCCGTCTGAGCAGCATCGTCCGGTCCGCTCGCATCCACATTCCCAATCATCTGAATAATCTTTTCGTAATCCAGCCGCTCATCCAGGATCGCTTCTTCGCATACCTGCACGGTCTTCAGGCGGAAGAGCAATGACTTGAGCGCAACATCTGCCTGCGATGCTGTTTCCGCAAGTTTCTCCGCCTGATCCGGCGTCAGCGTCCACACGCGCTCCGCATCTCCCGCCGCACGCACAGAAAGCCGCTGCTGCAGCGCGGCAATTTCATCGCACGCACCCGCCACCCGGTCGCGCGCTCCACTCAGCAATGTTTGGTTGTGCGCCAGTCTCGCATACACCCGAGCCTCTCGCGCCGGGATCAACACCGTCAATCCACTCTCGCGCGCCGCTGTCCACACCGTCTCCGATGGCGCAAAATATTTCACGCGCGGCGTATTCAACGTTCCCGGATAACAAGGCGCCGCCGTTAGCGCGATCATCAGCTTGCCGCCGCTCGCTTTGGCATCAGCCACTGCCGCCATCGCCTGTTTCAGCCATAATTCATTGTCCGCAATGCGCAGGTCTTCCGAAAGAATCTTCAGGTTGCGTTCCGCCTCTTCGCGCAAATCCTGCTGCAGCACATTTCGCTCATGCACGCGGTGCATCCACTCCACGCTCTGCTCCAGCCCGATCGCGATCAGCAACCCAATCGTGATCGTCCCCAGGTGGATCCAGAAATCTCTCCAGCTATGCATTGGCGCGTGCGGCGCATGTACGTCCATCGGACCCTCTTCCAAATCATTCTCAAATCCCGGCCCGGTAATCTGCTGCGCATTTCTCTGCCGCTGATTATCCCACGGCATTTACTGTCTAATGTCTACTGTTACTGTTTGCACTGATGACCCTCCGTAATGCCATCGACGAATCCGCACAGACCATCGCTCGCCGAGATGCCGAAACCCTCCTCGCTCACATCCTCCAGCGCGACCGCCCATGGCTCATCGCCCATACCGACGACACCATCTCCGCCGAACATCTCTCCGAACTCCGCATCCTCACCGCGCGCCGCGCCGCTAACACTCCACTCCAGCACCTCACCGGCATTCAGGAATTCTTCGGCCTCACCCTTCGCGTCACGCGCGACACTCTCATCCCCCGCCCCGAAACCGAGCTCCTCGTCGAAGCCGTTCTCGATTGGGTAACAGAAAATTTTCGGCCAGTCCGCATCTCACATCTCCCATCTCACATCGTGGATATCGGCACCGGCACCGGAGCCATCCCCATTGCTCTCGCCACGCATCTCCCCGCCGCCGCGCTCACTGCAGTCGACATCTCACCCGCCGCTCTTGCCATCGCCCGCGAAAACGCCGCGCGCCATCACGTCGCCGATCGCATCCGTTTCCTCGAAGCCGATCTCCTCTCCGCGCTTCCGAACCACACCTTCGACATCATCGTCTCCAACCCACCCTACGTCTCTCTCTTTGACGCACCCACACTCGCCCCCGAAGTCCGCGATCACGAACCTCACCTCGCGCTCTTCGGCAAACCTGAGCAAAATTCCGACGGCCTCGGCATCTATCGCCTGCTCATCCCCCAGGCCCACGCCGCTCTCGTCCCCAACGGCCTTCTCGCCCTCGAGATCGGCTTCGGCCAAAGCGAACCCATCCGCACATTGCTCGAAGACAATTCCTTCCACAACATCCGCATCCTCGAGGATTACGCCGGCATCCCCCGCGTCATCCTCTCCGAACGCCTCTAACGAATCAGCCTTTGCCTTTGTCTTCCTTTGCGTACATTGCGTTAAAAACTTTGCGCCCTTTGCGTCAAAGCTTTTGCTTTTGCTTTTGCTCTTCTCTCTTATCCCTACAAAAACATCCGCGCCTTCGCCAACGCTTCGGACGCCACATCCTGGTGCAGCATCGTCGCCGCCAGCACCGCCAGCCCCAGTGCCAGCGCGGACTCAGCTACTCCCACCGGCCAGTCGCGTCCCACCTTCTTCGCCACCCACACCCGCAGCCACACTCCGCCATAGGCGCCGATCAACACACCAATCACACCAAACACCACTCCACCTGCCACAGGCTGAGTCAGCGCTCGAGCACACAACGCTCCCGCCACAGCTCCAAACACCAGCCGCACGGTCAGCGGAAACATCGTCGTCCGGCTCGGAGCCTTCGGTGAAAGATCGCCGGCATATTCCCCCAGCGCACAGAGCCCAAAAACAATCGCCGCCACCAGCGTCGCCGACCATCGCGCCCATCCTGTCTCCGGCAGCAGACCAAGCCATGCAAACCAGCACAGCACAGCCAGCGCCGTCATCGAGCGCATCCCCGTCACCACCCCCATCAGCACCATCCAGTACATTAGCGCTTCGCTCCTGCCGGCATCGGATTCGCAATAAACACCGGCGTCTTCGCTTCATCCGCAAACTGCCATGCTGAAAGATACGCCAGCTGCAGAATCTTTTGCATCTTCACGTAGTCGATCTTCTCTACGGTGTCCGTGATGTGGTGGTAGTCCGGATGAAATCCCGTGAACCACCAGAACGCCGGCACGTCGTGCAGCACAAACGGAAATTGATCGCTGCGAAAGAAAACATTCAGCGCACTCTCATGGTCGAAGCGGTCGTCCAGCACCAGCCCTACGCTCTTGTTCGCCTCCGCCACCGTCTTGTTGTAATCCGGCGAATACAGCGCCCCAATCAAATTCAGCCGGTTCGTCGTGTCCTTCGGAATCTCGATCAACCCATCCGTCTGCGGACTCGCCTTCTCATCTCTCCCGATCATGTCGAAATTAATCATCGCTCGTGTCGTCTTCAGCGGCCGTAGCGGATGCGCCGCCATCCAGTAGCTGCCCAGCAGCCCACGCTCCTCGCTCGCAAACACCACAAACAATATCGACCGCTTCGGCTTCACCGGATTCGCCGCGAAAGCCTTCGCCAGCTCCACCACGCCCACCGTGCCCGACCCATTGTCGTCCGCTCCATGCCAGATCAGTTTGCAATCTGTCCCCGGCTCCGTCGCCTTTCCATTCTCATCCACTCCACCCACATTCGGTGGGCATGGCGACCATCCATCATGATCATGGTGTCCACTGATGATCACCGTCTCCGTCGTCAACGTCGGATCGCTGCCCAGCAGCAGCCCAGCCACATTGCTCACGAATCCTCGCCGCTCAATCGAGTTGCGAAAGTGCAGCGTCAGCGTCGTATCCGGCAGCGCCATGCTGTGCGCCGATAAATCTTTATCGATCGCGCTCTGCAGCGCGCTTCCAGTCGTTCCGCTGGTCGCAAACAATTCCGCCGCCACCGCATCCACCACCAGTGCCGAAGGAATATTCACCTCATCATCCGCAATCGCCTGCAGCGGAATGGGCGTCACCCGCTGCGTCGCTCCGCCAATCCTCGCCGCACGTTCCGCATTCGTCAGGTGCTTGCGATTCGGCTCCGCCACCACCACCAGTGCCACCGCTCCATGCGCCTGCGCATTCATCAGCTTCACGCGAGTCGTCGCATACCGCGTGTTGCCCGTCCCATTAAAAATCGACTTCGGATCGTCCTCCTGCGGCTCATGGTCGAACACAAAAACGATCTTTCCCTTCGCATCGATCCCTTTGTAATCGTCATACCCCAGCTCCGGAGCCGTGATCCCATAGCCCGCAAAAACCACCGGCGCCGTTATATCCACCGCATGTTTGTAGGCTCCGAACGCCTGCGGCGCATGCCACACCGTCTTCTTGCCGGCGCGCGCCAGCGTCACGCTTCCTTCCGTGCGATCAGCCCTGTACTCAATCAGCTCGAACGGCTGCATATATCCAGCCAGCCCACCGGCATTCGTAATCGGCTTCAACCCTGCCTGTGCAAACTGCCGCGCAATCCATTGCGACGCCTTCTCATCGCCCGGCTGCAAACTCATCCTGCCCTCAAGCTCATCGCTCGCGATATATGCCAGGTCCGTGCGCAGATTGGTCTGCTGAATCGCCGCAAACCCCATCTGCTCTTTCGCCGGCACCGGCACCTTCGCCGGTGGCTTCTGCGCCAGCATCGCACCACTCACAACCAGCATCAATCCGCAACTCAAACCAATTCGCATGCATCCTCCTGAAGCAAGCGGGCCAGAGCAATCGCCCCGACCCGCGCTTTTTCTACTCCTTACTCACTACTCCTTAGTGTGCTGCAACCATCGCCTCTGCCAGCTTATGCAGCCCATTCTGATTCACCGGCCGCGTATAAAACATGTGTCCACCCGGGAACTCATGCACCTGCACACGATTCACATCGCCCATCACCGGCATCTGCTGCACTGTCAGCACCGATCCCATGAACGGGCAGGAGAGGTCGTTCCATCCGTGCACAATCAGCACCCGCATCTTCGGGTCAGCTGCAACCGCCTCGCGCAAATCAGCCACTGACCCTCTCCGCAGATCATCGCTGCCGCGGTCCCACATCCGGCTCACTGTATTCGAGAGAGCCTCATACCGCGCATCCGTCTTCCACCCCACCGTGCGTGTAATAAAGTCCGCCGCCGCCGTCGATGTCGGCGCGACAATCGCCTCCAGCATCGGATCGTTCGTCCGCGAGAACGCCGTATACGGGAACGGATCGTAGCCCGTCACATTCGAGTCATACACGCTGCCGATCAATCCCTGCGTCCGATGCACCTCGCGCAGATAAGCTCCTGTCTCCAGCCGTCCGCCCGAAAACTTTACGAACGCCGGATCCAGTCCGGTCATCTCCGTCACATGCGCAACCATCGCATCACGCGCCGCCGGATCGCTGTTGCCCTTGATCAGCGCCGAAGCATAATCGCCTTCGGTATACGCAATCACCTTCTTCATCTCCGCATCGCTCAACTTGCCCTGCGCTTCCAGGTGTGCCGCCGTGATCGAAGGCAGAGTCGTCATCCACGGTACCGGCGACAGGTTCCCATCGCCAAATTCCGGATTCAGATACGGACTCACCAGCACCATTCCATTCATCGCCACACCCAGCGTCGACTGCAGATAATGCACAATCCTCGGTCCGCGATATCCGCCATAGCTTTCGCCGATCAAATATTTCTTGTCCAGCAACCGGTCATTCTTCACCAGCCACTTCCACACCACCAGCGACAGGTACTCAATATCCGGCGTCGGCGAATAAAAAATCTTGCGCGTCGTATCGTCATCCACCAGCGACCGCGAATAGCCCGTGCCGATCGGATCGATAAACACCAGGTCCGAAAAATCCAGCCACGTTCCCTGGTTGTCCACCAGCGTCGCCGGATCAGAAGCCGAATCGCCCGCATTGCCAAAGTTCACGCGCTTCGGCCCAATCGCTCCCAGGTTCAGATACACGCTGCTCGCGCCCGGCCCGCCATTGAACGCAAACGTCACCGGCCGGTCCGGCGCACCCGCCGGCTTGTCCAGCACGTACGAGATGTATTCCACCTCGCCCGTTGGCTTCTCATCCTTATCCTTAATTTCTATAGTCCCCACCGTCGCCGTGTAATGCAGCGTCTTGCCGTTCACCGTAATGGTCTGCTCCACGCTTTTATCCGCAGGCAGAGGATTCTTCATCGCCTCTCCGGCAGCTCTTGCAGCTCCCGGCGCAGCAGCAGCCGGAGCTGTCGGCGCACCGCCACGCTCTCCGCGCTGGGCAATAGAAGGAAGACTGAACACAACGAGGGCGGCTGCGCAGAGCGCTGGGGCAAATCGATTGAAAGTCATAGCGAATACTTTACTCGCTCCGCCCACACCGCACGCAAGTCCACCATCAACTCGAAACTCGCCCCTCGAAACTGAATCCGTCCGCCTTGCTTTTGCTCTTGTTTTTCTTGTTGTCATTCCCGCAGGGAATCTGCTTTTGTTTTCTCTACTGTCTGCCTCTACGGTCCACCAATCCTTCGCCTCGCTCCACCCTCTTCATACGCCGTAATCACCAGCCGAGCCGCCCAGATCGCTCCGCCGACCGCCCCCACCACGCACCCAACCTCAACCGCCAGCGTCAGCCGCGAGTAGTACACGTCGTCGTGAAACACCTGTGCCGTCTGCGCGTACAGGTAATAGACCAACGCCGGAACCAGACCCAATACCAGGCCGACCAACCAGCGAAACATACATCGCAAAACCAGGATCATGCGAATTCCTGCAATCGTGCTGAGGCTCGCGCGTACTCAGTACTGCTTTATGCCCGCAACCACTTATACAGTGGAAACCGCTCTGACAGCTCGCCTACCTGTCCGCGAATTTTCCTCAGTCGCGCCTCATCCCCACGATGCTCCAGTGCTTCGGCGATCCACGCAGCAATCGTGCGCATCTCCGCCTCTTTCATCCCGCGCGTCGTCAGCGCCGGAGACCCAATCCGAATCCCACTCGGCTTCAGCGGCGGATTCACATCGAACGGAATCGCATTCTTGTTCACCGTTATCCCCGCCTCGCCCAGCGCAAACTCTGCCTCCGACCCCAGAATCCCCTTCGCGAACACATCCACCAGCAGCACATGCGTATCCGTGCCGCCGGAAATCACGCGATACCCCGCCGCCTGCATTCCCTCCGCAAGCGCCTTCGCATTCGCTACCGTCTGCCGCGCATATTCCTTGAACTCCGGCTGCAGCGCCTCACCAAACGCCACTGCCTTCGCCGCAATAATGTGCATCAGCGGCCCACCCTGCTGCCCCGGAAACACGCTTCGATCCACGCCTGCCGCAAACTCCTGCTGGCACAAAATCATTCCCGCCCGAGGCCCACGCAGAGTCTTGTGCGTCGTTGTCATCACAATATGCGCATGCGGCACCGGCGAAGGATGCACTCCTCCCGCCACCAGCCCCGCAAAGTGCGCCATGTCCACCACAAAATATGCGCCCACCTTATCTGCAATCGCACGCATGCGCGGAAAATCAAACGTCCGCGGATACGCCGACCCACCCCCGATAATCATCTTCGGCTTCTCTGCAATGGCCTTCGCTTCCAGCTCGTCGTAATCGATCGTCTCTGTATCTTTGCGAACCTGGTAGCCGACAACCTTGTACAGCTTGCCGCTGAAATTCAACTTGTGCCCATGGGTCAGATGCCCGCCATGCGCCAGGTCCAATCCAAGAATCGTGTCTCCCGGAGTCAGCAGCGTCATATAGGCTGCGGCATTTGCCTGTGATCCAGAATGCGGCTGCACGTTCGCGTGATCAGCGCCGAACAATTCCTTCGCCCGGTCGCGCGCCAGATTCTCCACCACATCGGCGTACTCACATCCGCCGTAGTACCGCTTCCCCGGATAGCCCTCTGCATACTTGTTCGTAAAAACCGTCCCCGCAGCCTCCAGCACCGCACGAGAGACAAAGTTCTCACTGGCAATCATCTCGAGGCCCTCGTGCTGGCGCAGAACTTCGTTTTCAATCTCTTTGGCTATCAGCGGGTCGGCAACAGAAAGCGGCGCATTCAGGTCAATCGGCATATCCATAATCTTACGCCGCACTTTTTCCGCAGCCCACTTGCGAGGAAATACGGTAGTGACTCAGTTTGAATTGTCCTGAGGCGCTACCGGGAATACTGTCATCTCGACCGAAGGCGAAGCGCAGCGAAGCCGAAGCGGAGAGATCCCCGCATTCCTGCGTCCACTGCGCAACCTCCGCGCCCACCGCGTTAAGCTTTGCCTTTGTCTACTCCTTACTCCTTACTCCTTACTCCTTACCCTCTACTCCTTGCCACCCTCTACTCCTTGCCCCACACTCCCCCATTCGAGCCACTCCTCCCACCCAATCCGTAACACTCCACAGTGCATCTGTGGGATTTCTAATTCCCCTCCTCCGCGCAATCCTTAATCCTGCAAACGCCCTCCACGCTCTGGCGGGCAATTTCGACGCGACCCCAACCTTCTCGGCCCTCACGCCGATGAACTCATTCCTGAGAGGCTCCATCCCGTGATTCCACACCCCATCGCCGACGCCACACCGAATCACGGCCTCTTCCTCGTCACCGAGTCCAGTCTTCCCATTCTCGACAGCCATACTCTCGCCAATGACGTCATCGCCCGCCTGGAGCGCGATCTCGTCCGCGCCAACCCCAACCGCGCCCGCGTCACCTATCTTCCCGCCAGCTTCTTCGAGTCCCGCCGCGACACTCCCATCCGTGTCATCCGTCGCGTCCTCCACAGCATCAACCCATTTACTTTCAGCGCTTAGCCCTTCTAATTCCTAACCTCTAATCCCTAATCCCTGCCCGGGTTACCGAGCCGTCTCACACCATCAGGTCACTCCACTTACCCCTCACGGCTCAGTCACACGGCCCAAAGTGGAATTCAAAACCCCATCCATCCCTGCGAATCTTCATACATCAGGCAAGGGCATCAGCCTTCACCTGCCAAGGAGAAACACAATGCACGATCTCATCCTCGCCGCCACCTTCGTTTCCATGGTTCTGGCCCCCTGCGTCACCTTGTTCCGCACCTCTGAAGAAGTCGAAGAGTGCTAAGACGGTCTGCGGCCTTCCGTGAAGCTTGCCTCTTCGCGTCGAATGCCTGACCGTCTAGTCTCTTTTACCTCTTCACTGCGGCAGCTTCGCGCAGCCGCTTGAACGATCCCCACACGAACGACCCCAAAAACCACCCATCCAGATATTTATAGGGCCACTCGCCGGTCGTGTAATGCCCGCAGGGCAGTACCTTCGACACAAAGTCCACGCCGCGCTCCCTGAAATTTCGCAAAACCTCCAGCGAATACTTCTCAATAAAAGTCAGGTCATACGTCGCGTGCACCACCAGCACCCGCCGCTTCAACGAATATTCTCTCTCCGAAATATTGAGTGCCCCATCCATACGCGGCTTCATCGCGGATGAGTGGGTTAGAACCTCACCCGTCTCCGCAAAATCCTCCATATACGTCATCGGACTCACCCCGGCGAACATCTCCCGCACATCATCCTGCGTCAGCCCCGCATGCTCGAACGCCGCCTTCACATGCCGAGTGCTCTGCCCCGTCCACACCACATCCCCAAACTGCGTGCTCGCATGGTTGAACGCGCACACCCGAATCCGCGCATCCATTGCCGCCGCAATAAATGCGTATGCACTTCCCAGACTCGTCCCCAGCACCCCAATCTGCTCGTATCCCTGCGACTCCAGCCAGTCGATGCAGCACCGAATATCCGCGACCGCCTGCCGGCACGCGGCAATCGTGCGTCCCACATTCGCACTCACCGCATAATCGCTGCGTTCCAGCTCTGCCGGCCGCCGCACATCGTGATACGGCTTCGACAACCGCAGCGCCGCAATCCCAAACTTGTTGAACATCTCGCACAGCACGTTATGACTGAACGCATCCGCATTCCACTGCGGCATCACAATCATCGCCTGCTTCGGCTTTCTAATCCCTAATCCCTGTTCCCTAATCCCTGCCTGCGGCTCCTCATACCAACGTGCGTTGACGACATCATTCTCCGGATACGGCGTCCTCACCGCCGACGTAAATCTCAGATACGGAACCCGCCGCAGCTCGCCCACCTCAGCCATGCGCTTCCACTCGCGCTCCTGCTCCAGCGTCTCCGGCCTTACATTCGTCGGATACAGCTCCGGAAACCTCTGCTCGATCCGAAAATCCGTCGGGGTCTTGTAGTCCAGAAACGCATGCGGGTTCGCCACGATCCGCGCATTCAGCGCCAGCATCGCCTGTAGCCCAGTCATTTCTCCGCGTTTCACCTTGGCGTCGAACTCATCCCCACCAAAATCCGCCAGGTGTTCGAACCCCCATTCCAGCGGCCGCTCCACCCGGTTCTCATCCCGGGTCGTCAGCGCCGTCTCCCAGGCATACATCCACTTCGCGTAAAGCTTTCCAAGCATCTCTACTAGTCTACCTTCGCGAAACTTGCTTTACCCTTCGCGCCCTTTGCGTTCAAAGCTTTTGCTTTCGTCTTACCCCGCGCCCACCGCGCAACCTCCGCGCCCACCGCGTTAAATCTTTTGCAGTTGCTTTTCTCTACCCTCTATCCCCTGCTCACAAACTTCCCCTTCACCCCGCACACAATGTCATATGCAATCGTCCCACTCCACCGAGCATGATCTTCCGCGCTCACACCCTCACCCAGCAGCACCACCTCACTACCCACCTGCACATCCATCCCCGTCACATCCACCGTCGTCAAATTCATCGACACTCTTCCCACCACCCGCGCCTTCTTCCCCGCAATCATCACCCAGCCATCTCCCATGCCCGACGAAGCCTCTCTCCGAAATCCATCCGCATACCCCACCGGCACCAGCGCGATCCGCATCTTCTGCGTCGCAATAAAAGTCGCGCCATATCCCACCGCAGTTCCCGCCTCAATCTCGCGCACCCCAATCACATTTGCCTTCCATGTCATCACCGGCTTCAATTTCTCAGCCAGCATTCCCTTCCCACCTTCAACCTCCAGACACATCCCATAAACCGCGAGCCCCGTCCGCACCATCGCCTTCGCGTCCAGCTTCTTCGCCGTCGCACGCACCCATTCCATCGTCCCGCCTTCATCCACCGCTGATGAATTCCCCAGATGCACCAGCTCTGGCTGAACTCCTGCCGACATCACTTGAACCAGTCCCGCCTCGAACATTTCTCGCTGTTTCCCCGTCACACTCGACCCCGCCACCTCCGCCGAACTCAAGTGGCTCATCACGCCCTCGCACTGCACCCACTGCGACACAGCCAGCCGCTCCGCCACCTTCACCAACTCCGCTCCCACCTGCACACCTTGCCGGCTCATCCCGGTATCGATCTCCAGATGTACCTCCACCTTTCGCCCCGCCGCTTCCGCCGCTCGCTCCATCGCCTCGACATGTTCCACCGTCCACACTACCGGAATCAGCGCATACTTCACCATCGCCGCCGCATCTTTCAACTCCATCCCGCACATCACCAGCACGCGCGTCGACCCCTCGCCCAGCCGCTCCCGCAACCGCGCCCCTTCATCCACATCGCTCACACCCAGCCATTTCGCCTTCGCCGCCACCAGCGCCTCTCCGCAGATCGCGGCATCGTGCCCATATCCATTGGCTTTGACGACAGCCAGCACTTCCACCTCGGCGCCCGCCGCCGATTGAATGGCGCGAAAATTTTCCTGCAGCCTCGCCGTCGAAATCTCCACCCAACTCTTCAAAATCCCTCCCCTTCCGCCCCATTATCTCCGACGCCACAAATCACACTCGAAACTCGCCTCTCACAACTCGAACCTGAACCAGTCATTTTTGCTCTTGCCTTTTCTACTCCTTACTCCTTCCCTTCTTACTCCTTGCCTCAAACAAAAAAGGCAGCCGCATCGCGACCGCCTTTTACTGTCTACTCACTACTGTCTACTGTCTGCTTTTACGCCCTATGCTTCGCCCGTCCGCCCCGCTTGCCTTTTCCTTTTCTATGCCGTACCGGAGCAAACGTCCAATGCCGCACCGGACCTACATCCACGTGCACAAACTGCGCCTTCGGGTAGTATCCAACTCCACCTGCATCCAGGCTCATCGCCGCATCCCGTAGCCGAGCTGTCTGCACTCCCGGCACCCGAATATCAATCGCCTTTGCCTGAATATGCTGCGAGTGTTCCGCTACGCCCGTCACCGGTCCCAGAGACCGCAGATACTCATTCGTCTCCGCCGTCCGGTAGCCACATAGAACATTGATTGTTCCATTCGGCTTGTTCAGCCGAGTCAGCACATTGTGCAGCAGGTCGAACTCCGCTGGATCGTACTGGTTCACATCATCCGTGTAGTGGTCACGCAGAAAGTGGTTCAGCTTGTCCAGCGCATCCGGCAGGTACACATCGCCCACCCGGTACACCACATCGATGTTCTCGTTCGTGTGCATCGAGTAAAGCTTCAGCGAATACTTCTGCCCATCGTCCGGAATCTCGGTATCGTCCGCCGCCACCGTTCCCGGGGTCAGCACCGCCGCCGCGCTGAACGGCATCGCGTGGATCTTCACATGCGACGACTTTGTCCGCATACGCGGCGCCTTCGCCTGCATCGGGCCACACATCAATACCAACCCAGCCAGTGCCAGTCCGGCCGGAACATACTTCTTAATCTTTGCGAGCGAGGGGAGGGAAACAACGGTCAGTTGAGCCAAGAACAATCTCCGGGGGAGGGATTCAATTCACACAGCCGCAATCAGCAAAATCAAATGCGATTTACTAAATGCCATTTGCGTCTCTTCATTGTAGACGCCACTGCCCCTATCTTTGGTCTCCTCCATTAGTAATGCTTTTGTAACCAGAATCACCCCCGCCAACCCTTGGCGAAAGTCCAGCGTAAACTATTGATTACAAGTAGTTTGGGATAATACTACCGCACACTCTCACATCAATCTTGGCTACATTCCCGTCACCACTGGATCTTGGGTAGTGAACCGTTGAGTCAAGACCACACGATAGCTGTAATTGGAAAGGCTTGCCACGCCATTCACGGCGGCCGAAAGCTGAATGCCATATTCCGCAGGTAGATGGCCAACTGCAGAACACGACACATCTCCCCACTGATCCAGTGACAATGACACCAGCAGCGCGTTGGCAAAGTTGACTCCAGGCATGATCCTGTTTGGCTCTAGGACCTCAATTGCATTTAAGTACACATGCGCGTTGAGCATAGATCCTGCATCGTTCGTGGATATTCCCCATGTAATCGCTCCACCTATGCCAAGTCGTTCCCCGGCGGTGGGCTTCTCGTCCGCCATCCATAAAGCCTCCATGACACTCGTCTGTGCTACCACGAAGATGACATTTGTGTTGTTGATCACCTGCAGCTCCAGGCTGCGTGCGCCTTTGTAGGCAGAGCTGAAAACCTTTGCCGCGCCCGTCGTCCACAGGGGAGACATTGGCGACGTTCCCATCTTCCACACGCACATCGTTCCGTCGTCACCAAGACTTAGGTTGTTCGCTGTTCCTTCCGTGCTTGCGCACCACAGCGCCGAATTCGGCGCAGGCGTGGTCGTTGCAGTCCCGGCATACATGCAAAGGTTGCCATCGTTTTGCATCCATACGTACGCCGCTCCCGAAGAGGCTTTGCCGGCACGCCACGATACAGGTCCACCGCCGCCCGGCGCTCCATAAAACACGCAGAAATCGTTGTCCGGCCCGATGGCCGCGTGGAACGCCTGTGACGGTGAAGTCAGTGTGTCGCCGGGTTTCAGAAATTGTCCTGGCGATAAAACTGGGTAATTCAAACTCATTTCACATTCCTCTCTCGTTGACTAATGGGAAACGCGATAACCATACACTGCGCTTGCTTTTCCCGAGAATGCAGTGGCCCGCTATCCCCGGGAAGGCCCATCCCGGAATTCGTTCGCAACTCCCATGGCGATTCGCGCCCCATGTCCGTAGCTCTCATCAAAGTGCCTCTGAGGAAGAAGGCGTATGTTGGCGCGCCGGCCATTTTTGCGCTCGAACAGTGCTGCCAGATCGTGAATGCGGCATTTAGTCCGGCGAGATGCTG
>Ga0206854_1042_pt2 | contig 38639 bp, 35 predicted proteins | sample Alteio_BWOrgCont_50_FD_152870 | JGI IMG/M metagenome (GOLD analysis project Ga0206854, IMG submission 152870) | Enriched cells from forest soil in Barre Woods Harvard Forest LTER site, Petersham, Massachusetts, United States -... | ecosystem: Environmental > Terrestrial > Soil > Temperate forest >...
CATGCGTCGATTCTGAAGGCATTGCAGGCGGTGCGTGGATCGCAGCGCGTGACCGACCAGAATCCTGAAGGGAAGTTCCAGGCGTTGGAGAAGTATGCGAAGGACCTGACCGATCAGGCGCGGCGTGGCAAGCTCGACCCTGTGATTGGGCGCGATGAAGAGATTCGTCGCGTGATTCAGGTGCTGTCGCGGCGCACGAAGAATAACCCCGTGCTGATTGGCGAACCCGGTGTGGGCAAGACCGCTATTGTCGAAGGGCTCGCGCGAAGAATTTTTCAAGGCGATGTGCCAGAGGTGTTGCGCGACAAGCGCGTGATCTCGCTCGACCTGGGATCGATGCTTGCAGGAGCAAAATTTCGCGGCGAGTTTGAAGACCGCCTGAAGGCTGTTCTGAAAGAGATTGAAGAATCCAACGGGCAGATCATTCTGTTCATCGATGAGCTACACACGCTCGTAGGCGCCGGCGCCGCAGAAGGCGCGATCGATGCGAGCAATATGCTCAAGCCGGCACTGGCTCGCGGAGAGCTGCGGGCGATTGGCGCGACCACACTGAATGAATATCGCAAGTACATCGAGAAGGATGCTGCGCTGGAGCGCCGCTTCCAGATTGTGTTTGTCGGCGAACCGAACGTGGAAGACACCATCGCGATTCTGCGTGGTCTGCGTGAACGCTATGAGACGCATCACAAGGTACGCATCAAGGATTCCGCGATAGTTGCGGCGGCGGAGCTTTCGCACCGCTACATCAGCGACCGTTTTCTTCCCGACAAGGCAATTGACCTTGTCGATGAAGCGGCTGCTTCTCTGGCAATCCAGATTGGAAGCGTGCCGGTAGAGATTGACGATCTCGAACGCCGCGCAACTTCGTTGGAGATTGAGAAGAATGCCCTGAAGCGCGAAGACGATGTGAACTCGCGCGAACGCCTTGTCGAAGTAGAACGCGAGTTGGCAGAGGTGCATGAGCGCGCTGCCGGCCTGCGCGCTCGTTGGCAAAAAGAGCGCGGCGCCATTGGTCAGATCGCAGAGCTAAAGCAAAAGCTGGAGCAGCTGCGCTTTGAAGCTGAGCAGGCTACTCGCAAAAGTGATCTGCAGCGCGCGGCTGAATTGCAGTACGGAGAAATTCCCAAGGCTGAGCGCGAGCTGAAAGAGTTGACTGCTGAGCAGGATGGATTGGCGGCTGTTGAGAAAGAGATCAGCAAACCGAATCGTCTGCTGAAGGAAGAAGTCGACGAGGAAGACATCGCGAAGATTGTCTCCAAGTGGACCGGCATTCCTGTGTCGAAGATGCTGGAAGGCGAGGTGCAAAAGCTCACGCAGATGGAGCAGCGCCTGCGCGACCGCGTGGTCGGCCAGGACGAAGCTCTTACGGTTGTTGCGAACGCAATCCGCCGCTCACGCGCAGGTCTTTCCGATCCTAAGCGGCCGATTGGCAGCTTCATCTTCCTGGGCCCGACGGGCGTGGGCAAAACCGAAACCGCACGCGCGCTCGCAGAATTTCTGTTCGACGACGAGCAGGCGATGGTGCGCATCGACATGAGTGAGTACATGGAAAAGCACGCGGTAGCGCGGCTGATCGGCGCGCCTCCGGGCTATGTTGGCTTCGATGAAGGCGGTCAGTTAACAGAGGCAATTCGACGCCGGCCATATGCCGTCGTACTGTTTGATGAAATTGAGAAAGCGCATCCTGATGTCTTTAACGTGCTGTTGCAGGTTTTGGATGACGGTCGCTTGACGGACTACAAGGGACGCACGGTCGACTTCAAAAACACAGTGCTCATCATGACCTCGAACATTGGCGCCAGCCAGTTGTCTACGGCTTGGGCTGAAGGCGAAGATGGTTTTGAAGAAGCACGTACGCGCGTGATGGAAGAGCTGCGCAAGCACTTTCGGCCGGAGTTCCTGAACCGTGTGGATGATGTTGTGGTCTTCCATCCGCTGGGCGAAGACCAGCTAACGCACATTGTCGATCTGCGGCTGAAAGATCTGCAGACTATGCTGGATGCTCGCCACATCACGCTTACGCTTACCGACAAGGCACGCGAGGCGATCTTCAAGGCTGGCTACGATCGAGCCTATGGAGCGCGGCCGTTGAAGCGCGCGATCCAGCGACTGGTGCAGGACCCGCTGGCGATGCGGATTCTCGATGGCAGCATTCTGCATGGCGACAGCGTGAAGGTAGATGCGAAGAAAGACGGTTCTCTGGAGTTCACTCCGGAGAACCGTCAGCCTTGATGTGCTAGTCATGAGCTGTTGCTCACGAGCGCTGTTCGCTACACAGTAAATTTTTCTTTCAAACGAAGAAACGGCGCTTCAAAATATTTGAAACTCAGAAACGAAAGCGCCAATGTAGCCAGCAATCCTATAAGGGCCGTCATGTTCCGCAGTCTTTCCGGAGACGCGCTGTCAACGATCCGCGCTGCGAGAGCGGTGTATAAGAGCCGCGGAATATCGTGAAATACATAAAATCCGTAGCTGACCTGGCCCAGCCTTCGCAGCGGCTTCAGCGTCATGGCGCGATATAAAAATCCTCCAGGATGGACCACGATCAGGATCACAACGGCAGCCAGCAGATCGATAGCTGTATAGCCGAACGTCTGCAGTCCCATTGAAGAGCTGGAGGGATGGAAGAAAATGCGATAGATGCTGTGATATCCGAGTTGGAAAAACGTGAACCCTGCAATCCATACCCATAAAGCGATCCACATCCATCGTTTTAGGGTCGCTGCATAAGGCCCACGCAGCATCAGAGCCAGGGTGCCTCCGAGCAAAAGGGCGTCGGCGCGCAGTGGAGTAGCACGATAAAGCAGCTCCGCCCTCAAATAGTCCTGAGGGACATAGATTGCGCACAGGATGCGAGCAGCGAGACAAAGTCCACAAATCACTAAGCAGAGCTTTAGTAGACGCACACGGTCTCGCACGAGAAACACGATCAGCGGCCATACAAGATAAAACTGCTCTTCCACCGCAAGCGACCAGAAATGTCCCAGCAGCATTGAGAACGGCCTGCTCATCGACTGAAGATGATCGATCGGGTTTGGCAGAACCAGCCACTCCTTCAGCCAGATAAACCGCGAGTAATTGTCAAGGTAGAGCGGCAACATCAGATGTGCCGGTCGCCAATCCCAATGCATTACCGGCGTCAGTAATAGTGCTACCAGCAACACACCGTAATACAGCGGGAAAATGCGCAGGGTCCGGCGCACATAAAAATTGCGAAAGCGATGAGCGGCATTCTGCGTGTCATACAGAATTCCTGTAATCAGAAAGCCCGATAGAACAAAGAAAATATCAACGCCAGCCCAACCCCAGTTCAAGCCCATCCGAAAATTTGGGTAGTAGTGCTGGTAGAAAACCATGAGGACAGCAATTGCGCGCAAGCCATCCAGGGCAGGATAAAACCTCTTATTCTCCGGCGCCGGTAAACCCTGCACAACGTCCTGCTTGTGAAGCTCAGCAGTTTCGCGGCTCGACGGCTTACCTTCTACTGCTTTTATTTGCATGCCGAATTGTAGCGTTGAGCTGTCAAAGGCGGAATGGGGAATGACATGTCTGTAGATGTGGGGTTGTGCGGTACCCTTATGACTGCTGTAGACGCATCGGCGGTGCAACCATCTCAGCAGGAGTCGAATGGGCAAGCGAGCCATCATTATTGGAGCAGGACCTGCCGGGCTTACCGCGGCGCTGGAATTCCTGCGCAAGACCGATGTGCAGCCGATTGTGCTGGAAGCTTCGCAGGAGATTGGCGGCATCTCACGCACGATTCGTTACAAGGGCAACCGCATGGACATCGGCGGTCACCGCTTTTTTTCCAAAAGCGATCGCGTGATGCAGTGGTGGATGGAATTGATGCCGCCCGCAACCGCCGGCGAAGATGTTGCCATCAGTTATCAAGGCCAGCGCCGTACTGTTGCAGTTCCAGATGACATTCACGAAGAGCCGCCACTACGCGGGCTGGGACCACTCACGCACGGGCCCGAGCAAGCCGAACCCGATGAAGAGGTTGAGCATACCATCGTCGTGGAAGCTCCTGCAGAGCCTGAATCTTCCGATCTGGTGATGCTCATAAGGCCACGCAAAAGCCGCATCTACTATCTGCGCAAATTTTTCGATTACCCAATCAAGCTGACGGGCAACACGATTAAAAATCTTGGGCCTGTGCGGATGGTCAAAATTGGTGCGAGCTATGTCTTGAGCCGCATCAGCCCGATCAAAGAAGAGAAGAGTCTTGAAGATTTTTTGATTAACCGGTTTGGGCGCGAGCTCTACCTGACATTCTTCAAGAGCTACACGGAAAAGGTGTGGGGAACGCCGTGCGACAAGATATCGGCGGAGTGGGGCGCGCAGCGCATCAAAGGACTCTCACTGACGACCGCACTCAAACATTTTCTACGCAAAACTTTTTCACGAAGTGCGCCAAAAGTTGAAGGCGCACAGAGCGACGTCGCACAAAAGGGGACGGATACTTCGCTCATCGAGCGCTTCTTGTATCCGAAGTTTGGCCCAGGCCAGTTGTGGGAGCACGTCGCGGAGAAAGTGATTGCGATGGGTGGCGAAATCCACATGGGGATGAAGGTGGAAGGGATCGAAGTGAGCGGCAACGTCGTGACGGCTGTTGAAGCCGTGACGGAAAGCGGCGAACGCGTGCGCTTCAACGGCGATTATTTTCTCTCTACAATGCCGATGCGCGATCTGGTGCGAGCAATGCGCTCTGATGTTCCGGAAAATGTGCGAGAGGTTGCAGAGGGATTGGAATATCGCGACTTCATTACAGTGGGCATCCTGGCCAATCGTCTCGACGTTACAGAACCGCAAGGTGGATTGATTCGAGACACCTGGATCTATATTCAAGAGCCGGACGTTTTGCTTGGGCGTCTGCAGATCTTCAACAACTGGAGTCCGTACATGGTTTCCGACCCATCCAAGGTATGGATTGGGCTCGAGTATTTCTGCTATGAGACCGATGCGTTATGGCAGATGCCGGATGAGGAGTTGAAGCAGTTTGCTGCGCGAGAGCTGGAGAAGATCGGCATTCTCCGCACGGCGGAGGTGCTGGATGCACACGTTGTGCGGGTACCGAAGACTTACCCGGCATATTTTGGCAGCTACAACCGTTTTGACGAGCTGCGCTCATGGACCGATAAATTCGAGAATCTCTTTTTGGTCGGCCGCAACGGCATGCACAAGTACAACAATCAGGACCACTCCATGCTGACGGCGATGGCTGTGGTTGATGGCATTGCGGCCGGATATGTCGATAAGAGTGCTCTGTGGTCGATTAACACCGAGCAGGAATACCACGAAGAAAAATCGCAGAAGAATTAAAAATAAACCGCAAAACAAATAAACTGATGCCAGCATGAAAAAGTGGATTGCATTGGCGCTGGTAGTCGTTATCGTCCTGGCGGTATATAACCGCAACCGTATTTTCGTGCGCGACCCGCTAGGCAGCGTGACTCGCAACGGCTCAAAAGAGGCCGGCGCTCAGGTCTACATCAATTATTCCAACGATGGGTTAATAGAGAACGACAACTCGCCCATGTACATATTCCTGGTGCAGCATGACAACCATGCCGGCAGCCCTGTCGAGATTCATTGCCTGCATTGGCTGCTCTGCATAACGGATGCGGATGCCGCGACAGTGATGCAGCCGCCACCGTCCATCGTGATCGAGCAGATGTCCGGCAGGTCCATCCATTTTGTCGATAGCGATAAGCGAGACACTGTTATTACGTTACGCTGAAATAAAGTGCAACGGTTACACTCGCAAGTGATGCAGACTCTCGAAGAACTCAACAACAACTTTGCGATTCCCGGCGCACTCTCATTTGCGCCAAGCAATGGCGGGCTTATTGCCGCGCATGTTGCCACGCTTTCATGCACTGCGGAGATTTATCTGCATGGAGCACATCTCACCAGCTGGCAGCCAGCCGGTCATGCGCCCGTGATTTTTACAAGCGAACGCTCAGACTTCAATTCCAGTAAGGCAATTCGTGGTGGCGTACCGATTATTTTTCCGTGGTTCGGCGCACGCGCAGCTACACCGGAAGATACCCGCACGGATGGGCCCTCGCACGGCTTTGCACGCATATCGCTCTGGCAGGTTGCGTTTACAGCGCTCGCCGGCGACGATTTGCATCTCACGCTGACGTTGGCGCCGAATGAAACATCGCGCTCGCTCGGCTTCAATCGCTTTCAACTTGTCTATGAACTTATTCTTGGCGCTGAGCTTCGCATGCGCCTTACTGTAGCCAATCAATCGGATATGCCTCTTCATTTTGAAGAAGCACTGCACACTTATTTCGCGGTCGGCGACGCCGCGCAAATACAAATCGGCGGTTTGAAGAATACTGAGTTTCTCGACAAGACAGATGGATTTAAGCGCAAGCGCCAAGCCGATGAAGTGCTCACGCTCAGCAAGGAAACCGATCGTCCCTATCTCAACACGGATGCAACGGTCACGCTTGATGACCCGGCGCTGCATCGCCGCATCACTGTAGCCAAAGCTAATTCACTCACAACCGTCATTTGGAATCCATGGATAGACCTCAGCGCAAAACTGGCAGATCTCAGCCCGGATGCCTGGCGTCACATGGCCTGTATTGAAACCGCTAATGCAGTAGAGAATGCGATCACACTTGGCGCGCATGAAGCTCACACAATGGAAGCGCATATCAGCATCAAGGAACTAGCGCAGTGAGCAAGCTCATCCTCGCTTCCGCATCGCCTCGTCGCAGCGAGCTTCTCGCGCAGGCCGGTTATGTCTTCGAGGTCTGTCCGGCGCACATCGATGAAACCCGTCGTGACGATGAAGATCCATCTGCCTACGTTGCACGTCTCGCGCTTGAGAAGGCCACGTCGATTCATGCGCAACACCCTGAAGCAATTGTTCTCGGCGCCGACACCACCGTTGTTCTCAATGGAGAAGTTCTAAATAAACCGCAGAGTATTGAAGAAGCCGAGCGTATGCTCCGCACTCTCTCCGGCCAGATTCACCAGGTGCACACCGGAATTGCAGTTGTCAGCAGCAATGCGCAACGGACGCACGTCGAAACGACGGATGTCACTTTTGCCACAATCTCTGAAGAAGAACTCGCAACCTATCTCGTCTCTGGTGATTCGCTCGATAAAGCCGGAGCTTACGGCATTCAGGGCTATGCTGCGCGCTGGATCCCGCGCATCGAAGGCGATTATTTCAACGTAATGGGTTTGCCTGTAGCTGCCACTGTTCGCTTGCTCACAGGTCTTTAATCGACTGCTGCGATCATTCCCGCAAGTAGTGCTGTTCGTTCCAGTAGATGCTTCTTCACCACATGCTCATGCGCCGCATGCGCGCCAGCGCCCACCGCACCCATTCCATCCAGCGTCGGAATTCCAATTGCCGCGGTAAAGTTTCCATCCGAGCCGCCACCGGTTGCAGCTTCATCGAGCACGAATCCCATTTCAGATGCCAGCGCGCGCGCCTTGCGAAACAGCGCGACCGTTCCCGGCTTGCGCTCCATTGGAGGGCGGTTGATTCCCCCGCTCACCGTGAGCTTGCAAGCCTCATCCGTAACCTTGAGCGAGCGAAACATCTTCTCCACGCGTGCAGCATCGGATAACTTCATAATTCGCGCATCCACTTCCGCGCGACACTCTGCCGCGACAACGTTGGAGCGTGTGCCGCCTGCAACTACACCGGCGTTAACCGTGATGCCTCTGCGTAAATCCGTGAAGCCGGAAATTTTTTCGATGAGCCGCGCCATCTCGAGTACAGCAGAATGTCCTCGTTCGAAATCAACACCACTGTGCGCCGCAACGCCTTCGACATGCAGATCGAAATAGCCAACGCCCTTGCGTGAAGTCTTATAGGCCAGAACCTGCGCGGGCTCCAACACAAAAACTGCTGCGCACTCGCGCGCCACTGCTTCGGTCACCGGCCGCGAAACAGTGCTGCCCACTTCTTCATCGCTATTAAGCAGCAGCGTCACTGGCCGCATCTTGGTGAGCTGTTGCAAAGCCGCAATGGCTTCGAGCGCCATCACCACTCCAGCCTTCATATCCAGAATGCCGGGCCCGTAAATTTTTCCATCGGCCTCGCGCCATGGCATTTTTGCCAGCGTGCCCTTTGGCCAAACTGTGTCCAGGTGCGTCAGCAGCATCACGCGCGAGCGCCCTCGGCCAGCCGCGCCAAATTTCACCTCCAGCACATCGCCGAAGCTCCGCTGCTTGTGCCGCTTTACCTTTGCTCCTAGCTCGGAGGCCCATCCAGCCACCAATGTTCCGGCGCGGTCCACGCCTGCCTTGTCTTCGCTCGGAGACTCCACTTCTACCAGCGCTCGAAGCCTCTGCAGAAGTCGGCCTTCTGTTTCATTGACAGCCCGCGAAATCTCTTGCATTGACATCCACCTACCCTATCGTGCCACCGGGTACCTGTGTCAAAAAAGCCACACTTGCAGTTCTCCCGCACGGGTGTACTCTGTCGCTTATCTAAGCCGAGAGCCTCCTTTGCCAATGGACACTCAATTCGAGCAAACCATCCAAAGTCCGCTGGAATTCAGTGGAATCGGCCTCCATTCCGGCGTTCCGGTCGCTATGCGCCTGGTTCCGGCGCCGGCCGGCTCCGGTGTTGTCTTCCGCCGCTCCGATCTCGCCAATTTTGAAATTGCTGCAACGGGCCGCAATGTTGCCCGCGTCAGTTATGCCACCTCGCTGATGCGCCAGGGCGTTCTCATTTCAACGACCGAACATCTGCTCTCCGCGCTGATCGGCCTCGGCGTCGACAACTTGATCGTCGAGATCGACAATCTTGAAGTTCCGATTCTCGACGGCAGCTCTCAGCCATACGTGCAGGCGATTCTCGCTGCCGGGCTCAAACGTCAGCGCCGCAAACGGGAGTACATGCGCATCCTCAAGGATGTCGAAGTCCGCGAAGGCTCAAAGTTCATCGGTGTTTATCCCGGCGAAGGCTACTCCATCAATTACACGATCGATTTTCCCGCGCCCATCGGTGTCGAAACCTTCGTCGGCGATCTCGAGGCCGGTGCTTATGCTGAGCTCATCTCGCCGGCTCGCACTTTTGGTTTTCGCGAAGATGAAGCCATGCTGCGCAATATGGGTCTCATCCGCGGAGCATCGGGTGCCTGCTCCATCATCATCGGCGGCGGCCACGTAGAAAATCCGCCGCTCCGTTTTCCTGATGAGTTCGTTCGCCACAAAGTGCTGGACCTTATCGGCGATCTTGCTCTTGCCGGCCACCGGATCTGGGGCCGCGTTGTAGCCGAACGCGCGGGCCATGCCATGCACACTGCTCTCGTCCAGCGGCTATTGCGCGACCGCTCTGCCTGGGAACTCGTCACACGCCCGGAGCGGTTTACATCCGAGCTATCGCCTGCACACGCTGCAGAGCTTGAGCCCAGCCACGCATGAACGTGCTTCTTACCCATCGTCATCTCGACCGAAGGCGCGCCCCCACAACTCATCGTCATCTTGACCGGAGCCGCGTTCCCGCCACAAATTGTCATCTCGACCGAAGGCGCGTTCTTTGCGCCGTAACGGAGAGATCCCCGCATTTGCTTTTGTCTTCCTTTGCGTACATTGCGCTCCCATTGCGTACATTGCGTTCAAAGCTTTTGCATTTGCTTTTCACTCCCACCGGAACAACCGCATGATCGCCGCCATCGCGCTCGGCTCTAACCTCTCATCAACCTTCGGCCCACCGGAAGCTAATCTCCGCGAAGCCTTGAATCGCATGGCCGCACTTGGCCATGTCAAAGCCGTTTCCAGTTTCCACACCACAAATCCTGTCGGCTATCTCGATCAGCCGCAATTTGTAAATGCCGCAGCCTTAGTGGAAACCACACTCTCACCCGTAGATTTGCTTCATGGTCTTCTTGCTATCGAAAAATCCATCGGCCGCGATCGAACTTCTGCTCCTCCAAAGGGCCCGCGCATCATCGATCTCGATCTATTGCTGTATGGCGATGTCATTCTCGCTAGTTCTGAGATCACGCTGCCTCACCCAGCCATGCATCAGCGCTCATTTGTTCTTGGACCACTGGCGGAAATCGCGCCCACGCTTCGCCATCCCACACTGCATGCCACGGTCACAGATCTATGGAATGCGCTTTCCGCCGAATGAGATCTCTGTATTTGCCTTTGTCTCTCGTTGCGCAAATCTCCGCGCTCTTTGCGTCTTCGCGTTTTCCTTTGCTCTTGCCTTTCGCTCATTGCAGCAATACTCCCTTGCATCGAAGTCCGATACTCGAACATCTAATTCTTTGGCTGATTCCAGCGGCGTAAACTACCGGGGTGGTTACACTAAGCTGTCAGCAATTGACCAGGCACAACAGCAGCAAGATTTAGAACGGAGAACCTACCCGTGGCAGAAACCATCTATGACCTCGCAGTGATTGGCGGCGGTCCCGCCGGTTACACCTGCGCCATCCGCGCCGCACAACTCGGTCTCAAAGTTGCCATCATCGAGAAGACTGACAAGCTCGGCGGCACCTGCCTGCATGTCGGCTGCATTCCGACCAAGGCCATGCTCTTTTCTGCGGAGGTCTGGGATCATCTCAAGCATGCTGAGAGCTACGGCATCGATGGTGTCTCTGCGCCCACGCTCAACTGGGCAAATGTCCTCAAGCGCAAAAACGACATCATCGTGAAGCACACCAAAGGTCTCGACTTCCTGATGAAGAAGAACAAGATCACAGTCGTTCGTGGCTATGGCCGCCTCACCGGTGCCGCCGTCAACGGCGTTTTCACTGTTGATGTTGATGGCGCCGGCAAAGTGCAGGCAAAGAAGATCGTTCTTGCCACCGGGTCAGACGCCCGCATGCTTCCCGGCTATAAAGCGGACGACACTATCCTGACCAACATCGAAATTCTTTCGCTGCCAACCTTTCCCGAATCACTCGTCGTCATCGGCTCCGGTGCAGTGGGTGTAGAGTTCGCATCTGTCTTTGCCAGCTTCGGTGCTACTGTCTCCATCATTGAGGCGCTTCCACGCATCGTTCCGGTTGAAGACGAAGAAGTCTCCAAGGAGCTCACCCGCGCCTATAAGAAGCGCGGCATCGATGTGAATGTATCCTGCAAAGTCGAAAAGATTGAGAAGACCGGCAACGGCGTAAAGGTCTCCTTCACGGATTCAGCCGGCAAGCCGCAAGTGAAAGAAGCGGAAAAAGTTCTTATCGCAATTGGCCGTGGCCCGCGAACCGCAGATGTAGGGGTCGACAAAACCAAAATTCAACTCGACCGCGGCTTCATTACCGTCAACGAATGGATGGAAACTTCTGAGCCCGGCGTTTACGCCATCGGAGACATTGTCGCCGGCTTGCCGCAGCTCGCTCACGTCGGCGCCATGTGTGGAGTCGTTGTCGCCAGTAAACTCGCCGGAAAATATGCACGGCCTGTCCGCAAAGACCGCGTTCCCGGATGCACCTATTGCGATCCTCAAATTGGCTCCGTCGGTCTCACCGAAACTCAGGCCAAGGAGAAAGGCTATCAAGTCAAAGCCGGCAAGTTCCCCTTCATGGGCAATTCGAAGGCCACCATTCTCGATTCGCACGATGGCTTCGTGAAGGTCGTCTCTGATGCCAAGTACGGTGAAATCCTCGGCGTGCACATCATTGGCCCCAACGCCACTGAGCTGATTGCCGAGTGTGTTGTCGCCATGGAGCTCGAAGCCACCGTCGAAGAATTGATGTTCACCATTCACGCTCATCCCACGCTCTCTGAGAGTTTGCTGGATGGCTTCTCCAGCGTGGAAGGCATGGCCATCAACGTCTAGCGTTGTTCTCGTCACATGCATCTCAATCTGCTTCATCTCGGCCGCGTCCGCTACCCTGAAGGCCTCCGTGTTCAGGTGGAGATCGTTGCTGCGCGCAAAGCCGGCCTCATCGCCGACACACTTCTTCTCCTCGAACATCCTCCCGTCCTCACGCTCGGTCGCAACGCAACACGCGCCAACATCCTCGCGACAGATACAGAGCTCGCCGGCAAACATGTAGAAGTCCACGAGACCAAGCGCGGCGGCGACGTAACTTATCACGGCCCCGGTCAGCTCGTCGGCTATCCCATCTTCGATCTTCGCGGAGATCTCCCCGGAAAAAAAGGCCCGCACCTAGGCCCGGTAGATTTTGTCCGCCTCATTGAAGAGGCTCTCATTTTCACCTGCAAAGATTTTGGCGTCCCTTCACAACGCATCTGCAAGCGCACTGGCGTTTGGACATTAGCCGGCGGCAGCATCGCCGAAAAAAAGATCGCTGCGATCGGCATTCATGTCTCGCAGTTTGTCACCTCGCATGGTTTCGCGCTCAACGTCAGCCCTGATCTGCGTGATTTTGCGCTCATCGTTCCCTGCGGCATCACCGACCGCACCGTTACTTCGCTTGAGCTCGAATCGCCCCTATTTCCTCCACCCACGCTTCCACGAGTAGCCGACAGCGTCTCCGCAAATTTTGGCCGCGTGTTTCAGCGTCAAATCCTCGCCATGAACACGCTTCAGGAACTGCTTACGTCTTCGACTCTCTGCTCGCCTTCGGCTTGATGATTGGTTGAAGGTGGTTCTGGCAGATGTACGCCTTCTTTCCAGCGGTCCCGAATTTCGCCAATCGCAGCCCAGTCTTTCAGCGGATTTCTGCGTAACACGAGAAAGCTAGCCTCATATCCAGCTTTCAATTCACCAATCTTTTTCTTGGGAAAGATGTCTCTCGGTGTTGTAACCGCATACATCGTTAACAATTGCGCGTTGCTCCACATCTTCAAGTCATACAGATATCCAATTTCGTGAACCGAGTCGCTGCCGTACCAATCAGACCCCACAAGAATCGGCACACCAGCTTTCTTTAATCGCGAGAGGTTATCCACTTCTACTGCTTGAACTCGCTGACGTTGCTCTGCATCTGTCTGTTCTGTCACAGCAATGCCTGCAGTCGCAATCACTTTGATCTTCCGGCGTGCAGCTCCCACCACATCTTCATCACTGATGCGGAATCGGCTTGGCGACTGATCTGCCGGAACATAATAACCAGGCAGATGGGCCATCTCATCCACGCCACCTATCAGTGCATTGTGAAAATCGGTTGCGGTATCCACATGCGCTGCTACCTTCAGTCCTGCTGCATGCGCGCGCCGCACAATCGGCGCTATCAAGGCAGGATTCAACCCCTTGCCGAGAGGAGGGTTCTTGGTATCCTGCGTGGAGAAATCCTCACTATTTACCAGAATGATCTTGATAAGGTCTGGCTTTGCCGCCAGCACCTTTGGCCAAATCTCATCCAACTGTGCGAGAGTGCTCACCTCCCAGTACGCATCCCCCAGCCGAATCGTGGAAGCTGCGATCTTCGTTTGCTGCTCAGCTGTGAGTGGGAAGCTATAGAACCCCAGTGCAAATTGCTCATAGACCTCATGCGGATGTCCTTTGACCCCGGTCAAGCAGCCGTGGGCATAGGTCACATTAACGCTCGCTGGCGTATTCACCATCCCAGCTTTCACCACTTGGCTCGACCCCGTTGTCACATCCGTCATCCCCTGCGCATAAAACACCCCATCCTTCAGATAGGTCTGCACCATCGCCGGGGTGTTCTCGACGCTATCGAAGTTATGTTCATGCGCATCGCCGAATGGAGGCACCACATATCCGCCGCTCAAATCCACGGTTTCATCCACCTGCCCTGGCTGGGAATGAACCAACAATCCGTTCACCGCATAAAAATCCGTTGATACAAACCGGCGCCCATCGAACCAATACCCATTCACGAAATGAGTCGTCTTCACCGCCTGAGCTCGTTGGCCGTAATCCTTAACTCCACCCCAGAGAGAGAGCACTATCAGAGAGATAATCCTGCTCAAGTTCAAATGTTTAGCCAATCTTCCTCCGCAGAAGCCCATTTATATTGCACAGCCGACTCACCTGAAGCCCATGCCTTGATTGCCGGAACCTACGCCGCTTTGACTGCTAGAATCCACGGCTGTTATTGTATCGATAGGTACATATTCAACTGCTAACCGAACGGTAGCGTCCGCCGAAACACCCCCAGCCACCGTATAATCCTGAGGTTGCGCCTAGTTGCGTCCAAAGTTTTTTGAGGGAGCCCCACCCATGCCGACCGATGTAGTTATGCCCCAGATGGGCGAATCCATCACCGAAGGCACGCTCACCAAATGGCTCAAAAAGCCCGGCGACACCGTCTCCCGCGACGAACCTCTCTTCGAGATCTCCACCGACAAAGTCGACGCCGAAATCCCGTCTCCTGCCGCCGGCACGCTCGGCGAACTCAAAGTCCAGGAAGGCGCCACCGTCTCAGTCGGCACGGTCGTCTGTTCTATCAATGAAGCCGCAGCCGCCACAAATCCGGGTGCCCCATCCGAGCCGGTCTCATCGGCACGAGTGGGTTCGGAAGTCGCACCCGCTTCTGCGCCGCAGTCTGACGGCACATCTTCCCCCGCCGCAGGAACAGCAGCACCCGCCCCTCCCGCGTCTTCCGGGCCAGGCACTGAAGTCCCCATGCCGCAGATGGGAGAATCCATCACCGAAGGCACACTCACCAAGTGGCTCAAAAAAGTTGGCGACACCGTCCAGCGCGACGAACCCATCTTCGAAATCTCTACGGACAAGGTCGACGCTGAAATTCCGTCACCAGTCGCCGGTACGCTCACAGAGATCAAAGTTCAGGAAGGCGAAACTGTTTCGGTCGGATCCATCGTCGCAGTAATCGGTGGCGCAGCCGCAGCTCCTGCATCTGCTCCTACAAAACCAGCAACTCCAGCTTCTGTCGCTGCGCCGGTTGTTTCCGCGCCCCAGCCTGCGTCCACTGCTGCAGCACCTTCCTCCAAAGAATCCCTGCGCTCTTCGCCGCTGGTGCGCAAGATCGCTTCAGAAAACAATATCGATCTCGCCCAGGTCCCAGGCACCGGAGCGTCCGGCCGCATCACCAAATCGGACATCAACGCTCACCTCGCCGGTGGCGCCGCAACTCCGGGTGCCCCATCCGTGCCGGCACGGGTGGGTTCTGCAGAGACGCAAGCAGCGCCCGCACCGGCAAAGCCGGCCGCGCCTGCTTCGCAACCGCTTCCCGGCGAGCTTGTTCCAATGTCGAAGATGCGCGCCATCATTGCCAAGCGCATGGTGGAAAGCAAGCAAACCAGCGCGCACGTCCACACTGTCTTCAAGGTGGATATGACGCGCATCGTCCGCCTTCGCGAAAAAGAAAAGAACAAGTACGAGCAGCGCAACGGCGTAAAACTCACGTACATGCCGTTCATCACGCGAGCCGCTGTGGCTGCTTTGCGTAAGCACCCCATCGTGAACTCTTCCACGCAGGGCGATGCGATTCTCTACAACAAGAACATCAACATCGGCATTGCCGTCGCACTCGAATGGGGCCTCATCGTTCCCGTCATCAAGCAGGCAGAAGAGAAATCCTTCCTCGGCGTCGCCCGCTCCATCGTCGATCTCGCCGACCGCGCGCGCAGCAAAAAACTTGCTCCCGATGATGTAGCCGGCGGCACCTTCACGCTCACTAACTCCGGCATCTTCGGCGAACAATTCGGCACGCCCATCATTGCCCAGCCACAATCCGCCATCCTCGGCATCGGCGGCCTCAACAAAGAGCCCATCGTCCTCACCGACAAAGACGGTCAGGACTCCATTGCCATCCGCAGCATTCAGCGCTTCACGCTTGGCTTTGACCACCGCATTATCGATGGCGCCGATGCCGGTAAATTCATGACCGACTTCAAGAACTATCTCGAGAACTGGTCAGAAGATATCGGATAAGGCAAGGAGTAAGGAGTAGAGAGTAAGGAGTAGAAAACCTCCCCTATCCTTCTGCACAATGCCGCCGCGCTCTTAGCGTCCTCCGCGCCCTCTGCGTTAAAGCTTTTGTTCTTGTTTTTGTAGTTGTTGTTGCTTTGTCTTTTCTACTCCTTACTCCTTACTCCTTATCTTTTCACTAGCCACGCTATTGCCAAGTGCACCACCGTCAGCAGCGTTCCAAATGCTGCACCCACTCCCTTTAATCGCTGCACACTCCGCTCGTGGGATTCCACGCGCATTTCCAATGCATGCAGTCTCCCGGGCTGTCCAATCCCCATCAGTTGCTGCATCTGCGACTTCAACACCGCCAGTTCACTCAACACCTGCTGTTCAAAATCAGTCATCTCCACCCTCGCTTTAACTCACCGGCCAGTTCACAAACACCGCACTCGAAAATCGCGAATAAAGAGGCGGTGTGCTTGTGTCATACATCCGCACATAAAACCTCTCCACTTGCGCCGCTCTTGGAATCGAAAAATTTCTCACCGGACTCCGCAGCACCAGGTCCGCATCCATACCCACGCCAAACTGCCCATCCACTCTCCGCACCTCAAACCCACCGCCCGCGGGCGGAGCCATTCCGGCGTCCACTCCGAGGGCAGTATCGGACAAGCTTGTCACCATGAGCTGCTGCAGGTTCGCAAGCACCTCACCTGCCGAGCTCGCCGCTGCCAGTGGCAGAATCGCGTCCGCCGCGATCGCTTCGCTGAGCCGGAGGCCCATTCCATCGGCCCACTCCGTCCCCCAGTCGTTCGCGAATTTCACTTTGTACGTCACAACTTCAGGCAGGCAATTGCCATCTTCCACCGTCACGCTCCGCACCAGCAGGCTGGAAGTGACACCCGCACTCGTTATGGCCAGCACATCTCCCGGCCATATATCACTGGCAGGATTCGCACAAGAATATTCGCCGGCCACAGCCGCAGTTCTGCTCGTCGCAAAAGCAAGAATCGCTTCCGCCGCGCTTTCGCAATCGACGCTCGATCTCGCCACCGGTTGCAATACCTTACCTAGCCAGCGGCAAGTTCCCGGAGCTCCACCCACTGCTTCCGCTGCAACGCTCGCAGCATCTTCTAACCTGGCAACCGATCTCTGTGATCCGCGATACATCACTGAAATCCGTTCTCCACCCACAGGAATGCGTCCAGCGAAAAAAGTCACTCTGCCTGATGTTCCAGTGCTCGTGCCATAGGTCGCCTCGCAATCCAATCCTTGTCCTGAGATTCCAATCAGTCGTGTCTGCAAACTGCCGCTGGGCAATGTGCTTACCACCCATATCGTTCCTGGCCGCGTCACGCTCGCAGATCCAATCGATCCGATCAATTGCGTAGAGTTCGCCACCACAAACGCGCAGGTCGCCGGCGTTCCCGTTATCGCCCCTACTGCTCCAATCGCTGCCGCCGAGTCATACAGTACCGTTGCCGGTGTGCTTGAAGCTGCTCCTTCATCCACCAACTCGAACACCACATCCATCGGTGCAGACACGCCGCTTGCCGAACCAAAACTTTCTATAACTCCATCTGCCATGCTGTAGTAGCGCTGCATCACTCGCTGCATTTCTACACAGTGCAGTCTCACTCGCAGCGTATAAAAATGCCCCGCAGCCGGCGCATAGACTGTTCCCACTTCAGTGCCGTCTACGACCGGCACAATCCCTGTCACTCCTGTTGGAACTCCACTGTCGCTGCTGGTTGTCTGCCTCACACGAAACCCGGCAAAGCAATTCGCCAAAACACTCGTGCCTTCATAGAACCCCGCAAGCATTCCAACACTTGCCGCCGCTAACTCCACGCTGCCCAGTTGCGCAACGATGCTTCCGCCCATCTCTATTGCATCGAGCGCGGTTACTGTCGTCTGCCCATCCACACCGGTGCCGCCGCTCATCGTAAGCCCGGCGCTGGTCAGCGAAATATGCGACCCCGGATCGCTCACGCTCCATTGCGAAGCATCGATCGCTGCCTCGTTGAAACTGTCGCGCAGCAATGTCCGAGTCGATGCTCCGTAATCTCGATAGGCAAGCCCGCTCAACTCAAATACAGTTGTCGTCCCATCTCCTTCGAAACACTCTGTGATGTATGCCGCAGGTTCTTCATCGCCGGAAACGGTCACATCATTCGCCAGCTCGCGTACTGCCGCCGTCGTAAGCTCTGCGACATTCAACGTGCCGTCGGCATCGCTGAACACATGGGTGACACTCGCCGCCGGTATAAGAGACACCACGCCTCCCATTGCGCAATATCCGGCATACGCCGCAGATGCCGCATCGCCGGCATTCCTGCTCCATGGGCCAGCCACCTTCGTGGCAAATGCACCCATTGCTGCGGTCGATCCCCCGCTTGCCACTGTCACTCCTGCCGATCCACCCACCTGCACACGTTCCGTCAGCGTCGTCAGCAATCCGTGTGCATTCAGCGGAAGCAGCACCGGGCTTCGTTCTCCAGCCCCTGAGCCCAGCTTGTCCAGCAACCATTCGTCGCTCACCGCTGTCACACGCGCGCGATACGCAGTTCCTGTAGTCGCCTCTCCTGCATAGATCCGCACCGGTTCTGTCGCAATATAGCCGGTAAAGATTTCCGTCCCGTCCTCCGTCGTTACCACCACGCGTGCATGTCGCGAAGGAATAGCGAGTCCCTCAATGCCCAGCAGTATCTCCGCTGTACATCGCGAAGGAACATTCAGCACGCGCTGCACTGTCAGCGCCGTTATTCCCGGCTCTTTGGCGCAGACAGCGCCGCTATAATCCACCGCACCCAACCCATCCAGATTGTCGATCGTAATCTTCAAGCATTCCCTCCCTGCTTCTCACCCCGCCACGTAACTCCGGAAACACAACACCGTCTCGCCATCAACGGCATCCTTCACAGGCAGTGCTCGAAAGGCGGCACTCAGTCGCACCTTTTCAAATCCACCCGTAAGCGCCGCGTTCGATTCTGCAATTCCACTCATCGTCTGCAGCCGCGGATAGTGCCACACCACCCGTTCCCCTTGTTGCCCTTCGCCCACAAAAACCGCAGACCACTCCTGAAAGAAACTCGAACCCTCGCGATCGCAAAATCCAATCACGCCACTCACCTTCATCTCAGCCGTAGGAACGCCGGCGATCAGCGGCGCTTCCAACGTCAATGCCCCTGCTGTCGATCCGCTTCCTATGGAAGCAATACGCCCCACATTCACCGTCACTCTGCGTATGTAATCCACGTCCGTCAGAGCACTCTTCACATAAGCCCCACTCACGCCGCTGCCCACAAAACCCGTTGAGCCCGTATAGTCCACATCAACCGCAACCAGTTCTCCCATAGCAAATCCAGCAGCGGCAGTTGCTCCCACTTGCAACACGGTTGACGTAGAAGCCGGCGTACTCTCCAGCGGAGTCGCAGCGACTCCAGTTCCTCCCGAGCCCGCCGCCGTTGCTCCTGTCTCCGTCTTCAGCAGATTCATCTGCTGCACACCTGCCGCCAGTGCAAGCTGCAGTTTTCCCCAGCTCTCAAAAGCAAACTCCACAGTCGCTTCAATTTCATTCCGAACCTGCATGCGAGCCGCCGCCGGTGTGCCACTCAGTAGAGCTTCTATCCTGGTTCCGGATTTGCGTTTGAACCCGGCAATCCATCCCAGGTCCATCCACGGCGCCGGTGGCGCACAAAGATTGAATCCTCCATTTTGTGCGGGATCGAAAATCGTCGCTAGCTTCGCCACGCGATTTACCGGTGCGAAGTAAGCCCGAACCCGCTCCACAACAGGCGCCATTGTCTCCGTCACAGTTCCACTCATCGCTCACCTGCTTCCTGGAAGCTCATCACCTCAATCGTTGCTGTCCGCATTACCCGATCGTTCTTCATCGTCTCCGGTCCAAAATTCACCCCACTCCACCACACATTGGTTTGCATCGATACGGCCGCATGACCGAATGCCAAACCTGCATAATTCACCTTCACTGCATTCTGCGGAGCTTCTTTCAACACCGCCAGCAACTCTCCATCCATCGCAGCAAGCATTCGTCCCCGGTCCATTCCTGCATTCGTTGCTGTGCCTGCGGTCTCGTAAGAAATCTCGCACTGCTGTATGACCATCGGCAGCGCGCCGTTCGCATCTGTCGCAGTTTTCGTCCACCGCATGCGAAAACAATCTGGTTCCGCCACATCCGTAATCAGCTCGTTTTCCTCCACCAGCACGCCTGGCCGCGTCACGCCTCGCAACACAATCGTCCGGTCAGGATTCAAGGCTGCTAATCTTCCTCGCAGCACCTCATAAAACGTATCCTTCGCATTCTGCACATCACCCTCCTTCTGTCGCGCGTTCTCATCTCACTGGCGCCTTCAGCGATAAGCACCAGCAATATTCCCCACCCTCCGCACTCAAAGCCACGCTGTCCGTGATCTCGTAAACAACACCATCCACCACCACACCCGCCGCTTCTTCAAACAACACATCCGCGGAATCAAACTGCCCATCAAGTCCTGAACCAGCTCCGATAATCTTTTTCACTGCGCTCGCTGCGACAAGCAATTTCGCAGTGCTTTCCGCCTTCCGAAAAGTTGCCGGCCCTAACGGAAAATCTTGAAACTGGGGTGTCGCCAGCCCTAGCTCTTCAGCGCTGCTTCCTGCCGAAGCCGGGGCAGGCATTCTCAGCATTGCTGTCCAGCCACCCAGTGTTCGCAGCGCTGTTTCCGCAATTCGTTCCACACCTTCTTTGCTCGCCATCGTTAACCCAGCCTCTCTGCGACATACGGCCGCAGCAACGCCGCCACTTGGCTGTCGATCACGCTCCCGCTGAAGTATTGCGTCTGCAAAGTATCCAGCTTGCTCGACTTCACGTTGAATCCCGGTGTCGCCTGCGCATTCTTCACCACCTGCGCACACGCCACCTTAACTGCATTCGGAATCGTCGCCAGCCCCGCGGTGTAAGTTACTTCGGCCTCGCTGTATCGCAACCCCATCACATTCCACGCAAACCGAAACTCACAAGTTGGCGAACTCACTTCCAGTGTTGAAGTGTCCACGGTCACCCACTGTCCAGGCACAGCAAACGCCGCGGCAAAAATACTTTGCAGCGCCATTTCGCCATACAGTTCTTCGTGCCGGTTTGGCCGCACATATTTCGCCTTCACCGTATCCACGCTCACCAGCGGCCCGTAGCTCAGTCGCACGGTCTGCGCTTCCAGTGGAACCCGCATGCGCTCCGTGTAGCTTGCTGTACACAGCGTCGGTCTCCGGCAATAGGCCTCCATCATCGCGGAGGCTGCCGTCACCCACGCATCTGCCGTCTCCGCTGATAATCCATACTCCGCATATTCCGCGGGCAACAAATATCCCATCGCAATCTCCTCAGGTCTTCATGCATCCCTACAAAAAGGAGTAAAGAGTAGAGAGCAAGGAGTAGAAAAGACCATCACCTTCTCTACTCCCGCCTTCTCTACTCCTTACCCATTACTCCTTGTCTCTAGCGATCCACCAGCACCTGGTAGTGCGCATAGTTCGCGCCCTTCACCACCACTGCGCCGAACTTCACCGCCACATACTGACTCGCCAATGATCCCGGCATTCCGAGCTGGAAGATTCTCGGGTTCGGCTCACCCAGCCAGTGGTACTCGATCAGGTCTTCCGTCACGATGTACGCCGGCAATACAGCCGAACCCGAACCAGGCGTGCCCGTATACGGCAGCGTCCATTCCGGGATCAGCGGAATGTCGCCCGCCTGCGTGCTCAACGTCTTCACCGTCAACCCGCCTTCAATCGGCTTGGTATTCAGCACCACGTTGAACTCTGTTTTCATTTCACGGTCGATCAGGTCCAGCAGTACGGGGTTCGCATAGATCGCCGTCGGCCGCACGCCATAGCTGCTGTTTGAAAGCATCTGCGCGATCGTCGACTTCAGTCCGTCCACAATCGAATCGCTCGCTGCGATCGTCGTTGTATTGCCACCCGCGGCAATCTGTCCGGCCGCGCCAAAATACTGCTCCGTTGTCGGCGAGCTCAGACTGGTGTCCGTGCCGTTCCACAGCGCCACGTCGTGGGTTCGCAACACACCTTCAATGGTGTCGGTCAGGTCCTTGGCCTGCAGATACGCAAACTGGCTCTGCTGTTTGCCTAGTTCCATATCGAACAGGTTGTAGTTGATCTGTGCGACCAGCGCCTTCAGCGGCACGCTGCGTTCCACTCGAGTCGGCTGCACCACCGGCGCCACGATGTTGCGCGGATCCACAAACCCCGCGCTCGCCGCAGGCGACGGGATCGCCGTCTCCTCAAAATACCGCGACGGATGTCCTGTCGCCGGTACCTGCTTGATGCGCTGACCAAACGGTCCGCGCCTCCGCACCAGATCGAGAATCTCTGTCTGGTATAGCGGAACCTCTATCGCACCAGGCCCAATGTAATCGGCTGCTGCGCTGATCTCAGTAAACTTTGCGTTCATTCTTATCTCCTCATTGCTCGTTACAAAAGTTGCTTGCAAAACAAAAGCGCAGCTTTCGCCGCGCCCCCATAAAGGTCGTCATCTCGACCGCAGTCATTGCAGTTTCATCGCAATGACGTAGTGGAGAGATCCCTGCATTTGTCTTTGCTCTTGTTTCTCACCAGTAGCTGTACGAAAAAGCGTGCCCCATTCATCGCGCGCACTTTGCACGATGAGTGGGAACACGCGATTTACCCCAGCAATCCCGCTCGCATCAGCTCTGCCTTCACCGCGATGCGTTGTTCCACGCTCAGATGTGTCAGCGCTCCATCCACAGCACCTGCGTCCAGGGAAACGCTCCCCATATCCACACCTTGTTTGGACAGCATTGTTGCTGTGCCGGCAGTCAGCGTTTTGCGGTTTGCTGCTGCAGTCAGCGTTGCGATCTTCTCTTCTGCCTGTTCCAGCCGCAGAGCCAGCTCTCGCGTCTGAGTGCCTTCAGCCTCTGCAACAATCCGCGCCACACTTTCCTGCGCCTCAACCGCAACCTCATTCTGTCTAGCCACAGCGCGTTCTAGCGCTTCTGCCGCTGCTGCCAGCCGTTCCAGCGTTGCATTCAAATCCACCATCATTATCTCCTCCATCCCATCTCCTCTGTTCTTGTCTTCCTTCGCGAAACATTCGCTACCTTCGCGTCCTTTGCGTTCAAAGCCCTCTGCTCGCACCAGCACTCTTTCTCAACCGGAAAGAAGTTCCCCGATATGCAGCCTTCTCGCGCAGCAGAATCGCCGCTCCGGTAAACGTTGCTCGTGTCAGTGTCCATACCGGCGCGCGCATGTCGGCCACATGCGCTTCAGCCAGCTCATAGCTCATGCCCATATCTCCCGCGCCTGCAGCGAGCCCACCGACGCGCGCTTCCATCTCCGGAAAATCCCGCGCATAGAGATACCCACTCACCATCAGCCGGCTTCCAGCTCCTGCATCTCTGCAAGAACTAATATGTGCCGACGTAATGATTCCGCATTTCTGCCGCGCATCATGCCCATCCCATCCAGCCTTGTAGTCCACCGCCATTCCCAGCAAACTCGGAAGCGCATCCTCTGCCGCCGTTCGCGTCAGCACCACACGATGTCCCCGTGCTCCACTCGGAGCCTTATCGCTCGCAACGTCGAGCAGTGTCAGGCATCCTTCAAACGGAAGCCGGTTCGGATGCCCTTGTACCTCCGGGAACTCAACCGCCATCGCTCCAATGGCTCCGGTTCGAATTGCCGCTGGTCTCCATCCACGCACACCTCTGCACTGTGTCAATCCATCCACGTGTACCTCCTCTTTGCTTTGGCTCAATCGTTCACAATCGCCGGCAACCCGCGCATGGCTCGCACTTCAGCCATGCTCACCACTCCGGCGGACAACATCTGCAGCTGCATATTCAGCTCCACCTGCTCATCGCGATTCTCCAGTTCGTTCCAGACGAACCGCAGATCCTTCCACCCCAGCTTCTTCGCGATCACATCTCGTGTCAGGTGTTCCGCGATCAGCTTGGCCAGCGGAACGATTGCATTCTGAAAAGCCTCCTCTGCAAATTCCTGCGCCGTCGAGCGGTTCACATCCTGCGAAACCCCCAGCATCATCGCCGGCAGATCGAACGCATTCGCAATCATCGTCAACAGGAACTGCTGCCACTCCAGGTGCAGATCGGCATCCGTCCCTCCCGCAAATCGCAACACCTCAGGCTTGGTCTCCGAACTCAAAATCGGAACTCGTCCAGTCCCCTCGATTTCGTCCTGCCACCAGCGAATTAACCGCTCATGCTGCTCGGGTGTACGCTCATTCAGCCAAAGTGCATACTGCACCACACTGTTGCTCGCCAATCTGCCCGCGTATCGGTGCGCCTGCAAAAATGTCGAAATTGCCTCGAACGCAACCTCCACCTTGCCCAGGCCAAACACCGTATGAGTTCGCGGATTCAACCGCACATACATCAGCTCGTCATCCAGAAGAGGGGTTAGCGCCTCCTTGCCGATCTTTCCCGTCACCTGCGCATACCGTGGTGAATTCGCATCGCCATTCCAACCCGCATTCACCTGGATCGACGCCCCATCCACCGGATACAACCTCACTGGAATCTCTGGATCCCCGGCTTCAATCTCTGCTGCACCGAACCCACCCACCAGCACATCCTCGATTACCTGCTCAATGAATGTGCGAAAACTATCCGTTTCATTCGGAGCATCGAACGCTCTTCGCAGCGCCTCAGCCCGCTCCGTCTGCTCGCCAACATCTCCTGCTGCTATTCCGGGCTTGGGCTCAATCCGCCAATCCATGCACGCAATTCGGTCTTTGATAAAGTTGATTGCTCTCCGTGCCGCAGGCACTTCTGCAAACCGCCGCAGGTTCGCCGCGGTCGGTTTCGGAAGCACGTTCTGCACACCGCCCGTCCGAAACGGCGCAAAGATCGAGCTCATTCCCAGCGGCGTCGCTGTTGTCTTGCGCTCACCGTCATCTCGTGCCGCCTCCACGCCGGCCACCTTTTCCCATATCTCTTTCACTGCCATCCCCAAACCCATCCGTTCCTCCTTCAAACTCTTCATCGCAAAACAAAAGGCGCAGCCTTTGCGGCCACGCCTTGCTAATTTCCAATTTCTAATCTCTGTCTTACACCCTCAGCTCTTGTCGAGCTGTTTCTGCCACTCGTCCCAAATCCCTGGCCGTGAGCACACGGATTGCTTCGCGCTCCATCACACTCACCCCAAATCTGTATTGCTCTTCATCCGCAACACCGGCCACCGGTTCTACGATCGCTGTCAGCTCCAGCTCCGCGCCTTCCACCCGCACCACACCTTCGCGCAACGCTCCAGCGGAGTACGCCATCACCTTCGCCATCTCCACATCATTCTCAAGCGAAACAGTCTGAAACATCCTCACTCTCCCATTGCGATATCCGCAATCAATTCGCAGCGGATCGCCTGCCTGCGTATATTCTGCTGCACGAATTCTCTTCCGCATCAGCCGCCACACCCCGGCCCGCTCAAAGGCATCGCGCATCTCACCCACCAGCGCAACTCGCCCACTCGACCTCTTTCTCTCCGGCGCTCCTCGCAGAGGCTCCACATACATCCGCATCAACTGTTCCATCTCCGCCGGCAGATTCTCCGTCAGCGTCCCACGCATCTCCGTCAACTGCACGCTATTCGATAGCGAATCCTCCAGTGTCTCGAGCACCGGTTTCGCATTCACCTTCAATTCCACACCACCCGCCAGCCGCGCCGACAGCTCCGCCTCCAGCGACTCCAACATCTCCGTGTCGGCATGTGGATCGATGCAGCGTACGCGGCTCCAGTCGCGCGTAAACCGTACTTCGCCGCCACTGCCTCCAGCCTCCCGCAGCAATACTCCAATGTTCGCGAACTCCCCCTTCACGACATCCGGAACATATCGAATCAGCGAAAACTCGCACTGAAGACTGTTTGGCATCATTCACTCCCTTTGAGATGGCAGATGTGAAATGGAAGATGGGAAAGCTCTCACATCTCCTATCTCTTATTTCAGATCTCACTCACGCTAGCCCATTCCTTGCAATTACTTCTTTATAGAATTCGCCCGATAGCTTAACCGTTCGCTTCTGCGTCTTGTAATCGACATACGTTATGCCGAAGCGCATTGCATATCCATCCGTCCACTCATAGTTGTCCATCAGCGTCCACAGAAAGTAGCCTTTCACCGGAACACACTCATTTATCCCACGGAGCAATTGTGTCAGGTAGCTGCGCAAAAACAGTATGCGATCCGTGTCCAGCACTTCACCGGTAGATGTCGGCACGTCCCAGCTTGCCGCTCCATTTTCTGTGATGTAAATATCCTTCAGCTTCCACAACTCGTGAGCAAACTTCGGAGACCAGTACATCCCATCCGGCCCAAACTCCAGCCATCCCGCCGCCATACGCGGATAGCTCTTCGGCATATCGACCACTTCATATCCTGGCGCCGTCGAACTCGCCCGGACCCATGTCGGCTCATAAATGTTCAACCCGGTAAAATCCAGCGGCGTACTGATCACCTGCAGCTCTTCCGCGGTAAACTTCGGCGCATCCGCACCCAGCGCCTTCAGATAATGATCGGTATAGCGTCCCTCCTGGATCACCGTCAGCACCCTCGCATTTTCCTCCCGGTATGCGATCCGTGCTGCATCGATATGTTCCCGCGTCTCTATCACCGGGCATGTGCTGACTGCATTGTCGGCGATACCCACCTTCGTTCCCGCGCGCGCATTCGCCCGCACCGCTCGCACGGCCAGCCCGTGACCGACTAAAACATTGTGCGCTACCTGTGCTACCTGCGCATTCGACAACTTCAGCCCCGGCGCATCCGATCCATAAAGATACCCATCGTCGACAAACGTCGACACCTCGCTGATCGTGATGAAGTTTTTAACTCGATCGCTCAAATGCTTCGCCGCATTCGCGGAGTAATCCGAAAACGCCTTCGCCGTATCCAGGCTTTGCCAACCGCCTCCGCTCATCAGTGCCTGCGGCAGATCCCAGTGGTACAAGGTGCAAAACGGCTCAATACCCACTGCCAGCAGAGCATCCAGCATGCGGTCGTAAAAATCCCATCCGCACGGATTCACCGCGCCCTTGCCTTCCGGAAAAATACGTGACCATGAAACCGAAAACTGGTAGGCCTTGATTCCCAACCCATGCATCAGCGCAATATCTTCGCGATAGCGATGAAAATGATCGTCGGCAACATCGCCGTTGTTACCCGTATAGGTATTCGTCTTCACTCGCGAAAACGTATCCCAGATCGAAAGCCCCCGCCCATCTTCGCCGGTCGCTCCCTCAATCTGATATGCCGAAGTCGCAGTCCCCCACAGAAATCCCGCCGGAAACTTACGGTCCCCGGCCATCTTGTTCCCCGGATTAGGCGCCCCAGCCGCCGGCAGCGTAGCAGCACTCGCCGAAAGCCCAAGCAGTCGCCCAAAATCTCTTCGATTAATCCGCACTCTCATCGTGTCTGTTCCTTCGTAGTGCAATCTGCCGTTCTTTTTGCTCTACTCCGGCTCTCAGCTTTCTCAGATGCACGCCGGCACAAAATAAACCTGCGCCACGTAAAAGAGTGCAAATGTCTAGCCTTCATCGCCACAGGCAAGATAGAAGCCCATACGAAAAACAGATTCCCAGCACCATCACATCACAATCTTGGGCATCTTCATACTGTCCTCAAACCCTCTTGGAACCACCACCGTCTCCATCATGCCCCATTTTGGGAAAGGTTCGCGATTCGAATCGCGAAACTGTCCAATCAATTCTCTTACTCGCGATCTCCTCTTCAGCAGCATCTCCATCAGGTTTTCAATTGCATTCGGATCGCCACCGTACCACTCCGGCGGCACCGCCTCCGCAATCTCTCCCATCTTCTCCACGGGAAATTTCTCAATACGTTCCAGCCATGGCTCGAACATATCCCAGCCGCGAATCCTTCCATAAACCAGGTTGCGCGCAAACACTCCTCGCAGTGGCGAGTCCGGAAACGTCCACTCGCCGGCATTAAAACAAAATCCCTGGTCAATAAAAACCGCGCGATACTTCCGCTCCCGCGGTCGTCTTTCGTACACGGCCTGTCGACCGTTGCAGTTGCCCGTCCATTTATCCATCGCCAATATCCCAGCGAATTCAGTCAGGTTTCTCACTTCTTCCATCTGCGGATCGGGCAGGTAATCCACCACCTGTCCCGGCATCAGCCCACCCACAAACTCACATCCAAACTGCAGCCCCGCCTGGCAGCGCTCTCGCCGGTCGCGTCCCATCTCAATGGTCATCTCCGGCGAATTCTTCACCAGCCATTCGCTCACCTCAACCACATCGCAGTTCGGAACCGTCAGCCCTATAGCCGCGGCAATCCTCGTCGCGATCAATTCATTCGCAAGCACTCTCCGGTGCTGCGGATTATTCTGGAACTTCACCACCCACAATTTTCCATCCGCGCCTAGCATGAGCTGGCTCTGCGCCCCACCGCGCATTCGCTTCACCGATTGAACCGCCATCACCGTCACGTAAAAAGCTCCGCTCGTGTCGTTTCTTGTTGGAGAAACCATCGTACCCTAGCTCATCCGGAAAACTTCAACGAATGAACCAGCATCTCCGTTCTCACTGCCTGCGCTACAGCCATGGCCATCACCAGGTCATCGTGCGCTCCTGCCGCGGCCCCAGCTCTTCCTCTATCGCCCGTTACAAATGTTCTGCACTCGCCAAGTAGCCGCCGGCTGTTAAATCGTTCCGGCGTCTGCTCCAGCAGCATGCCCATCCGTGCCACCATCTCTGCCTTGGACGCCGCTGTTGTCAGCCATCCCGCCTCCCCACGCAGGCACCAAAGTTTGCCGTACTGCTCGCTCGTCTCCAGATAGGCAATCACTGCCGCGCCGTGATTATTCCTCTCCACAACAATCGTCGCTTCTCCATACTCATGTGCCAGCGCCGCCGCCACTCTCGCCAACTCCGCCGGTCTCAACCGCTGCTGAAGTTCCGCGCACTGAAGTCCGGTTGCTATTTCAATCACCTGCACTGCGGCGAAGTCTCCCTCCTCACCGCCACCCGCTGTGTCTACCGCGACCAGGTATTCACATCCCGTGCCCGGTCGTAGCCAGACGTGCAGAGCGCCTCCATATCTTGTTTCGATCGCCTCCGGCGCCTCAATCATCCGCCGTTCAATGGCCCCAATGTCGAAGCAGCAAGCCCCGGTCGCGCGAAAGCAAGTCTCCGCATCCTCGGCAAACTCCTGCGATCGCAACCCACCATAGCTTCGCTCCAGCTCCCTGCGAAATCCAATCTGCTCCGCGCTCAATCCATGCGCACCTACCAGTGCGAGCTCTGCCTCGCTCATCTCCACCACACTAACTGGTCGACCCACATATTCCTCTTCCATCCACCACGGAAAGAAGTGTTGCACCATTCCTTCCTTGCATTGCGCCGCCAGCCACTCGTCGTAGAACGCTCCATACGCACCATTCGGCGTACTCTCCAGCACCAGTTCTCCCTCAGGAGCCAGCGCTGCTCGCAGTCCCGACATCGTCGCAGCCGCATCGCCTGGCCAACGCGCCACCTCACTGCAATGCAGATTCTGCAGGCTCAAGGCGCGTCCTGCATTTTCATCGCCGGCGCTCGCCACGCGAAACTCGCTGTCGATCTCCGGAAACACCATCTGCCACGCATTCGCCCGGCTGCGCACCAGCGGGCCTTCGCGCAGCTCTTGCGGAAGACCCTCCCACATCCGCTGCACAATTCGAAAGATCCCTTCGGCAGCTTCGCGCGTATGCGCCACTTGAAGACTCAGTGTTCCGGGCCGCGTAATGGTGCGCAGAAAAAATCTTCCCGCCACCCAGCTCGTAATTCCCATCTGCCGCGCCTTCAGCACAATATTGTGTTGTCCTCGCCGCCGTTCAAACTCTCGTTGAACGGTGTTCGCCTTCAATGCGCGTGTATCTCCTGCCCGGTCTCGAACCACCAGCAGTTCTTCAGCCAATCGCATGCCGAGCTCGCGATCACGCTCCAGCACCGCTCCCAGGTTCAGCAGGTTGTCCCATTCCGTCTGCCTCAAGTCCCACCTCATCGCCGCCGCTTGGCCTGTATGCAGATGGGCTGCGCACGGCGCTCATCAATCCGCGCACACGCTGCAGCCCATCTCTCAACACAGTCGAGAGTCACCAATCCACCGCACCGCATCTATTGCGTTTGCACTGTCCCCGAGCAAACAATCTCCGCTCCCGAAGCGGCATATGTTCCGCCAAGATAGTTGAGCAGATTCGCAGTCGTTCCTCCGCTGACCAGCAATGCTGTCCCCGTAGACCCCGTAATGTTCAGCTCTTTGCACACGAGCACAGAAGACGTTGCAAGCGTGAACGGCAGCCCCACCGTAATCTGTCCCGAGCACGTTCCATTCGTTGTGTCTTTGACATCGATATTCAGGTTTGCTGTTTTCCCCGCCTGATTCGCACTCACCGTAGACGAAATGGTCGTAGGCGTTCCACTCCCGCACGTTGGCGCTGGAGTCGTCGTCGACCACACTCCACCCGCCGGCACATTCCATGTCCCATCTTCGCGCAGATATCGCGTCGAACCCGCTGTTGCTCCCGGGTCCGGAACAATGCCCGCTGCATGGCTGGATCCGCTCGGCCCAAATACCGGCAGCCGCGCCGCACTCACCGTCCCACTTGTGATTGAGCTCCCGCTCACTCCGCCGGAAATCGTTGTCGCATTCAGCGTTCCCACATTGATCGTTCCTGCCGTGAACGCTGTTGGAGAAAATGTGTACGACGTCCCCAGCAACTGCCAGCTCACCGAATCGCTCTGCGGACTGAAGTTCAGAAAATCCTGTCCCGTCGCCGAATCCAGATCGAACAAACTATATCCCGAGTCCCACCGGCTGCATCCATGCATATTGCAGTGAGCCCAGATCACCGCCCGCACACCTGCATCCGCTTCCAGATTGGTGTTCCAAACGCCGCTGGAAAGGAACGCCGTATACGGTGTCGGATGCGTTCCACCGCCACCGATGTACTCGGTCGTCGGCACCAGGTTCAGCACCTGCCATCCGCGCACGCCTGGCCCAACTTCGCCGGCATAATCCTTTCCCGCCGACTGGTATTGTACCGGCCGCGGAACAAATTGCGACACCAGCTCATTATCCGCATCCGTTACCTGCTGGTAGTAGTGCGGCTGTTCCAGTGCATCCCCCGTACTCCACGGCACTGTGTTCGGCGCCAACGTAAATGCTCCATCCACATTTTTCGTCCCGGTGTTGAGCACACTCAGCACCTCCGCCATCGGATACAGCACGAACCCACCCGTCAGATAACTCAACGTCCCGCCGCTGCTTGTGCTGTTCGCCCCAGTATTCGAGTAGGTCAGTGAGTTCGGCCCCGTTGTTGTCACCACATAGTTGCCGTTGTAACTCGTGTCCGCTATGCCGCTCACCGTAACCGTAAGTCCGTTCACATCCGCCGGAAGATTTCCTGCAGTCGTCACTGTCACAACATTGCTTGTGCGCGAGATCGTCGCCACTGTTGCGGACCAGTTCATGTAGGCGCTCGTCGATGGATCGCCTTGCTTGCCGACGATCGGCGTATTCCCATCTCCGTAATACAAGCTTGTCGCGCTGCTCGATCCCACCACCGGAAAAACCTGTCGTATCCCATTTTTCGTGTCGATTGTCTGTTCCAGACCGTAGCCACACAATCCACCCACCGCGATGACGGCGCCCACAGCGTGCACTTTATTAAGCGTCATATGCACATGTGTTCCGTCCACCACCGTATAGTTGACCATCTCGTAGTTGGGAAACTCGAGTCCACCGCTCAACACATCGGCGATGCATGCCACTCCGCTGCTCGGCAGTGCTGCTGTATTCGTTGCAAATCCGCTCGGCACGCCGCTGGTCTTGATCGCCAGAGTTACTGTTCCAGGAGAAAGATTTATCGGCTGCGATGTTGCTGCCTGCGCCGTAGCCACAAACACGCTGGTTGCAAAGCTGGTGCCGCTGAAGTTGGCGACGCCGAGAAATGTTCTGGAGCCGCCCACAATCGACCCGGTCGAGATTACCTTCGCCGGATTCTTGTCGATCAAAAATCTTCCATCGCCCTGAGTTCGAGGTCCGGAAGTCACTGACGTCATCAGGCTCGTTGAGCCCGTCGTGCATCCGCTGCTGCAGGTGGCTTGAAAAACCTGGGTGTCCTCCATCACCTGCAGATCCCACGGATGTGCTCCTTCATCAGCCGAATCCCTATATCCACCCGAGCTGACGATGAACTGCCCACCGCCCAGGCAGTCGCCCACTGCATAGCAGTTCACGAAATTGCCTACCTGCACATGCTGGCCCTGCGTGTTGTATTGTCCAGTCATCGCAAGCGCTCCATACGTCGGCTTCGCATACGGCGGCACCTCTATTTCTTCTGGATACTGATTAGTTCCACCTGCCGGTGCTTCCACTGTCAGATTCAGCGCTCGCGACGCCAATCCCACCGCGCCTGGTCGCACAGCCTCCAGCTGCGGGCTCGACATTGTTGTTATCTGCGTAAGGCTGCTTCCGGTCACTGACTGATCGCCCACACTCTGCGGATTCACCCGTGTCTCGCTCATAGCTCCACCACGCTCATCCACCACCTGTGCACTATTAGGGATCAGCGCGGCCAGCACCGTCTCCGTCGTTGCATAAGTCGGCTCAACATGCGTCGCGCATCCGCTCGTGCAATTCGCGCTTGAGAGTGCATTGGCTATGCCGTTATTCCCCGTGCCGCTCACATATTGGCTCGCATAGAGATCGCCGTTCAGCGTGTTCACCTCAAGCTGCGTCCCACCCGGTTGCGCAACAACCTGCGTTGCGGAAGGCAACAGACTGACCTTCCCATTGACTCCCGCAGCGATCGCAGCCACATTGTTGTCCACATAGTTTTTGTCTGCAGCCTGCAAAGAACTCACCGGATCTCCCGGCAGCACCAGCGCTCCAGTCATCGTGTCGCCGGCTTTCAATACATACGGCGAGCTGTCGAGCGGCACAGGCGCAATCTCTGCTGCCAGGATTTCAGCATCCACATATTGCTTCGTCACAGTCTGCATCGCCACGCTTGTTGGCAGCACCTGATTTCGAATCCCCGCCAGCTTCGCCGGCCCGCCGCCAGGAATGGTCACAGGGATCACCCAAAATTCTCTGGATGTCTCACCATCATTCAGGTGGTACACCGCCGTGTAGTAGTTCCCCATTGGCGTCGATCCCAAATTCGGCGCCAGTGCTACCGTCAACAATCCACCTGAACCCAGCGTCACCGATGTATTGCCCGCGGCAATCGCCACGCCATTCCCTGTGGTGAACGCGTTCCAACTCACCAGCACTGTCCCCTGCGCCGGTGTGCCGTCTGCGAAATACACCGTATCCTGCACAGTCGTCGTCATCACCTGTGCCGACGCACTCCATCCCGCCAGTATCGCCACAAACACCGATACCAGCAGAGCTCCTCGCTTCAATCTACTCATCGCTCCTCCAGAACTCTTCCCACCAAATTTGTTGCCCGGGCCAGGACTCGAATTCTCTGGCCCGGGCTCACGTCATCGACTAGCTTTGCGTGCTTGCCGCCGCCGGCGTGATTGCATTCAGCAGCAGCCCATTAATGTTCTGCGCCAGTTGGATAAAATCCGTCGACCCAAAATGCCCCACCGAAATTCCCGTGTTGTGCGCGATTGCCAAACCAAGGTTCAAAAATCCCAAAATCGATTGCAGCTCACTCTTATTCATTTGCAGTCTTTCTCCTTCCGCTCTTTGCGGCTGTTGTTCTTACGCTCATCTGTTCATTGGGCTATGCGTCGTTTCCACGCCGGCATATGTTGTCTATGCCAGTACATCCACCCAACTCCGCATTGCGCCCACATCCACCACCCCGCTAACATCCTTTAGGCACCTGTTTTTGAAAGGCATTCCTATGGACATTTCCCCCAACGCCGCTCGCCGCTCTGAAGACATAGCTCTCGATCTCCTCAAGCTCGTCGCAGCCCACACTAACCTCGGCAACAAATCTGTCAGCGGCACACCCGGTTTCGCTCCTGCTGCCGGAGCCAAGGCTGAGGATCAGGTCGCCCAGATCCTCGACCTCTACGCTCGTTGCCGCGAGGCCGTCGATGCGCCGCTAACTTCTTCCGGTTCGAAAAAATAGCCGTGGCTCCCACACCCATTCGCGTAGCCGTCATAGGAGTCGGCGCCTTCGGCCGCAATCATGTTCGCGTCTATCGCGAGCTCGAAGCTGCCAACCCTGATCTCGTCCAGCTCGTCGCATTCGTTGAGAAAGACGCCATCACTCGCGATGCCGCTGCGGCCCGGCTTAATCTTCCGGCCTATTCTTCTGTCGAAGCTCTTCTTGCCTCACCCCACCGCCCTCAGGCAGCATCCATCTGCGTTCCCACCATCCATCACGCTGCCGTCGCGGAAGTCCTCCTTCAAAATGGCGTCGATGTCCTCATCGAAAAGCCCTTCGCCAGCAACCTCGCTGAGGCGGACCACGTCCTTGTTCTCGCCCGCGCCAACAATCGCATTCTGCAGATCGGCCACCTCGAGCGCTTCAATCCAGCCGTCGCCGCAACCATCGGACGTCTCAACCGGCCCATGTTTTTTGAGGCCCACCGCCTCAGCATCTTTACCCCCCGCTCGCTCGATGTTGATGTCGTCCTCGATCTCATGATTCACGATCTCGACATCGTCCTGGCTCTCACCAACTCCCCTGTTCGCGATGTCCGCGCCGTCGGCCTTCCCATCCTTTCTCGCAAGGTCGATATCGCCAACGTCCGCATCGAATTCGAATCAGGCTGCGTCGCCAACTTCACCGCCTCTCGTGTCTCCACCGAGCAGGTCCGCAAGATTCGCCTCTTTCAGCCACGCCAATACATCTCCCTCGATTTCGCGCGTCAGGAAATCATCTCCATCAACGTGGATCCCACTGCGGCTACTCCCGCCGCGCTCGCCGCTCTTGCTCAGGCTGCGCAGGATCCCGCTGCCCGGGCAAAGCTTGCCTCTGCCGGCCAGGGCCTGCATGAACAACCTGCTTCCTGGTCTGGAATTCGCAATGCGCCTTCCACCACCATCCCTCACCCCTCCGCCGGCCTCATCATCGACAAGCCTGATCTTCCCCGCGTTGAGCCTCTCCGTCTCGAGCTCGAAGATTTCCTGCATTGCGTCCGCGAGCGCACTTCACCACGCGTCACCGGAGAAGCCGGCCTCGCCGCTCTCGCTCTCGCTCTCGAAATCAACCAGCAGATCGCCTCGCACTCCCGCCGCGCCGGCCTCTCCTAGTCCTTAAACACAAAACCCGCGCCTCGCGCAGGTCTTTTCTACTCCTTACTCTCTACTCCTTACTCACTGCATTTTCTGCACCGTCACACCCGCAGGTATCGGCAGTTGAAACTGATCGTCCTCCAGCTTCTGATTCAGTGTCAGCTTCGTCACCTCGATCTTCAGCGCATACTGATCCATCGGCCTGCTGATGTTGATCAGTGTCGGAAAATCTTCCACTCCGAAGTTCTGGTACTTGTCATAGGTTGCAGTCGTCGCCACCGCAATCCCTTTGTCGTCATAAATGTCCTGCTGGTATGGCAGCATGTTCGTGCGACTGATATGAATCACACGTTCCGTCTGCAGCACGCCGTTCTTGCCCGTCTTCTTCATCACCGTCAGGTCATAGTCCGGCTCTTCAGTCACCGGCTTATGTTTGTCTGTCGGCTGAATCAGTCGCGTCGACTCATGCATCGTCACCACTTCATCCGCTGTCACCCCCGGAACCATCAGCGAATCGAAAAACACCGGCGGCCGCAGGTTCTCCAACCCATTGGCGCTCGGCTTCGTCACCACATTGCTCCCCTGCATCCACACATCAGGATGCCCCGGCAATCCCGCATGCATCATCGTGAAACCGTTCTGGTCGCTCACCATATCCAGCGCTCTTGACCGGAACACCGGTGCCTGCAGCAGCACCCGAAGATCACGCGGCCTGCGTACGAAGATGTAGCCGTTTAGCGATGGGTACGTTTTTTCGAGTCCCGTCCGTTCTCCGCCAGTAGTTGCCGTGATTAAAACGGTCGCCTTCAGCGTCTGCAGCTTGGCATCCCGGTCCTGGACCTGCTGCTCCACCTGTTCCACCGTCGCTGTCTTATAGGCGTCCGGCGGCTGGGCCTGCTGCACAATTCGCGTAGACGTCAGGCAGCCTGCCAGCCCCATTGAGCCCGCCAAAACCACTACCGACAGCAATAGGCTTCTCTTCATCAACAGCTCTTAAGTATATCGACTTGCCTCATCAACAACCCTTTTACTCGCTACTACTGTCTGCTGCCTTTTCCCTTGCCTTTTTTTCTGCCCATTCCTTCAGAATCCTTGCTGTTGTGCTCTTCTTCCGCGTCGTTCCCTTCCGGTTCGGCTTCAATAGCTCGGTTGCCAGCTTCACGTGTTGGACGCTTCCGCTCTTCGCAGCCTCCACAAAACCGGCTGTAATCTCCTCAAACTCCCGCGCTAACGCCTTCCTCAGATGCTCCCTGCAACCCGCCGGATACAACAACCTGCGTTGTTTTGCCGGCAGATCGCCTGCAAATCTCCCGTCTCCAGTCCGCCAGGTCTTCTGTTCTCCGCCTGTTTCGTTCGTCCCACCCTCATTCGCCGCCTGTTTGCCTACCCCAGCTTTCCGTTTCGCCCTCTGTGTTGCCATGTTCAGTCATCCACCCCCGCTAGAAATTTCGCCCCAAACAAAAGCGGGAGCCCCGGAGGACTCCCGCTCAAACTGTCTACTTCTTTAGAATACCAAATGGCACACCCCAACTACGCCAACTTTTTTCGACAAATAAAACACATGCAATCAGCCACTTATTCCGATTTCCACCTCTCTACCCCCTTGACAACTTTTCAGTGGCTCGAGCATTCGCGTCTCCAGGAAGATCCGCGTTAGCTTGTCCAGCGCCTCGTTGTAACGCCGGCTGCAGCTCCGCAGACTGATCCCCAGCCCCATCGCAGCCTCACCCTGCGAGTATTGCTGCACCGCAATCCGTTTCAGCAAAGCCCGCTCCATCGGAGTCAGCCGGTTCAGGCATTTCTCCACATCTACACAGAAGATCGAAACCTCCTCAAAGTTCTGTACCGAGTAGTTCGAAATCTCCCCACGAAACAACTCCCGTCCCAGCAACGACGCCACTCGCCCTCCAGCCATTGAAAGCCGCAGATAGCGTCGCATCACCCCCTCCGTATATTTCCGGTAAAACGCCATCCCCCCTTCAACGGATGGTCTCGCATCTCTGGCGCCGGCCCGGTGCACTCCCACCTCAGGATCGACCACCTCATCCTTCCGCAGCGGCTGGCATGCCATCGCCCGATCCTCGAACTCCGCTCCGCCTTCCGCCACTGCCCACACTCTTGTCAGCACCGGAGCTTGCATCGGAACCACTCTGCCCGTTGTCCCCTCTCTCAACTCATCCACCACCACCCGGTTCACACTCTTCTTCACCAGCACAAGTTTCCCCGGCACTTCACTGTCTATCTGTCTACTGTTTACTGTCTGCCCTTTCATCTCCCACCTCCCACACCGGCCAATTCCAGTTCTTCACTCTTCACTTCGATCACTGCTGTTATTCCTGCTCCCGCTGCGCGAGCCGCTCTGTTCCGTCGCCGCCGTTTCCGTTGCGCCTCTCCCCGGCCCTGCTGTTGCCTCTGACTTTGCTTCGGCGCCGGAAACTCCGACAGCCAGCGCACACAGCTTTTGCAATAGGCCCCCTGCCTATCCGCTCCCACCTCTCGCGCGCGCAGCCACAATCCACCACATCCCTCACATACCTTCAGATCTACGCAAAAGTTGTTCATGCTTCTTCTCCAAACGCGGTCTTGCTCAACCGCCGGCGAGCCTCAAAATCCATTGCAGTCAAATGGACTCACCCGCGTTCGCCTCGCACTCAGGTGGAAGGCTTCATGGCCTTTCTTCTGTCCTGCGGCACAGGCGCTTTCTTGGTCGTACAAGCAAACTCTGTTCCTGGGAAACCAGCTTGCTCAAAGGTCCCCACTCCCGGTCATTTCAGCCGCGCTGGCTCCCGTTTCGGAACCCTCGCTCCTCGCATTCCCGGTTGGAGTTCCGTGTTATATAGGCCCGTCCATTCGGCCTGTCAATCAAAAATTACCCACGCTTCCCCAATTGGCATAAGCTAATCCACCGCCATAACTTAGGCGTACTCTGCACAAGTTCCGCGACGTCAATTCGCCTAATTTTCGCCCCCTCAGCGACATAGCCTCCACTCCATCAGTCTAGCCTCAACCCTGACCACAAGCAGTAGTGCCCTGCCTTCACCTACCCCAAGTCGATATCCACACCCGCGCCGCTAATTTTTCCCCGTTGCTTTCCGATATTCAGACACCTGTCCGTTGTGCTCCGCAATCGTTGCCGAAAACTTCGTCGCTCCATTCGCATCAGCCACGAAATACAAATAGTCGGTCTTCGCAGGATGCAGCGCCGCCTTCAGCGCTGCTACACCCGGATTGCAAATCGGTCCCGGCGGCAATCCCGCATGCGCATACGTGTTGTACGCCGAATCCGATTGCAACTCACTCTGATGGATCACGCCCGTCCACGTTCCTCTTAGCAGCGACGCATACTGCACCGCCGGATCGGTTTGTAGCGGCATACCCAGCGCCAGCCTGTTCTCAAACACGCCGGCCACCACCGGCCGCTCTGCATCGATGTGCACCTCACGCTCCACCAGCGAAGCCATCACCACTTCGCGCTCCACATCGGTCCCATTCATTCCCAGCTTCGTTGCTGTCACACCGAACTGCCTCACCATCGCAGTCAACATCTGCAGCGCGGTCACATGTCGTCCAAACTTATACGTGTCAGGAAACAAAAATCCCTCCACGCTCTGCGCGTGCGAATCCCAGGCCTTCACCAGCTCTGTATGC
>Ga0206854_1044_pt1 | contig 37854 bp, 31 predicted proteins | sample Alteio_BWOrgCont_50_FD_152870 | JGI IMG/M metagenome (GOLD analysis project Ga0206854, IMG submission 152870) | Enriched cells from forest soil in Barre Woods Harvard Forest LTER site, Petersham, Massachusetts, United States -... | ecosystem: Environmental > Terrestrial > Soil > Temperate forest >...
GAAAAATATGACGTAAAAAATATTGCCACACTGTTACAGGTGAATGATCGTTGTTAAATTGATGGTAACCGTAAAGCCTTGTGTTATAAAAATATACCCAATCGGTAAACAACATGATAACTCCCCACACTATAACAAAATGCATAAGCCAATTGCGCAGTAAGGACTTAAAGCTTTTCTTAAAATTATGAAACGATATTTTTGCCTGCTTTTTTGATTGAAAACTATCTCTTATAAATGAGTAGATGAGCGCGTATACAACAGCATAAAAAATAGCCGGCGTGGCATTCATGGAGTTGATCCAGTTAGAATAAACGGTAGCTGCTATAATAATATATAAAAGTACCCCAACCAACAAGCAAGTTCCTGCATAAAATGCCAGGTTTATTTTTTTAAAAAAATATTGGTAGTTAATCTCTATTAAAAGAAAGGCAAGCAACGTAAGCTGCAAGTCGGAACTGGGGAGGGTTTGCAGTCTGATGCCACGCCACCAATCAGGTATTGTTGAATTAAAAATATGTGGTATAAATCTAGGCAATAGCAGAACGACCCAAAATATCACAAAATGTATCAGCCAATTACGCAGTAATAATACATAGCTTCTTTTCATCATTTATTTTTTGTTGAATCAAAGAAAGCAAACAACTAATGTACTTTATAATTTATGTGGCAAGTGGTTGAAAAAATGGGGTAAAGGCTACCTCACCACCATTTCCCTATTATACTTATTCCGATAACTAACAGGCGATAGCCCGGTTATCTTTTTAAACATATTGCGAAATGCCTTACTATCTGAATAACCTACATTATACATTACCTCGTTAATATTCTCGCGCGATGATTCGAGGCTTTTTTTGGCGGCTTCAATTTTTACGCGTTGCAGGTATTCAACAGGTGTATTTTTGGTTGCCTTTTTAAAACGACGTTCAAAGTTGCGCCTGCTTATGGCAAACATTTCTGATAGCTGGTCGACCGAAATTTTGTCAGCTACATTGTTTTCCATATAGATCTGCGCTTTTCTTATCGGCTCATCTTCATGTTCTTTTTGCCCGGTAAAAATGGCAAAAGGCGATTGGCTTTTGCGCTCTATTTCTATCTCCATTAGTTTTGCGCAATATACTGCCAGCTCACGCCCACAAAATTTCTCCACCAAATAGATCATCAGGTTAAGGAAGGAATAGGCACCCCCGCTTGAGTAAATGCCCATCTCGTCGGTGATTATCTTTTCAGCCTGTAATTTCACATCAGGAAATGCAGCGCGGAATGCGTCTGCCGCCATCCAATGTGTAGAACATTTTTTTCCTTTTAATAAACCTGTTGATGCCAATAAAAATGCGCCGGTACATAAACTGGCCACTTCGGCACCTTGTTTATATTGTTCAATTATCCAGGGAATGTATGCACTGTTTTGTTGCAGGCAGGTTGGTATATCACCATTAAAGGCCGGTATAATAATAAGGTCCGTTTTATCTACGTCTTGCGCCAGTATTTCGGGTTTAACAGAAAATAGTCCATCGTATAACGATGTTTCATGATTTAAACCCACCATATGCACTTTAAACATAGGCTTTTTACCCGCGTGCATCAAAGCGCTGTTTGCCGACATCAATATTTTATAAGCGCCAATAACGCTGCTTAATATACATGGACTGTTTGGGACAAGAATGGATACGTGTTTCATGGTTAAAGTTGATTAAGTTTATTGGGTTGATTAGGTGAGTGGTTGTTTTCCTGGTTGATTTAACTTATTCACTTAATCAAACCAATCAACTATTCACCAAACTTCAACCACTCACTAACAACATCAAAACTAACACAATTACTTGTCGCAATCAACCCCTAATGTTGGCGTATTTACACGCTATGGGTTTGCAAAAATGCACCTAAGTTTGACTTGAAATTAAAATCATTCCTTAAAAAACATTAAAAATTTAAAACTATGGACGCTACATCAAATGCATTAAACTGGTTCGAAATATCTGTAAATGATATTGCCCGGGCAAAAAAATTTTATGAAACTATTTTCTCTGTCGAAATGCAAGACATGGAAATGATGGGCATGAAAATGTCCTTCTTTCCGTCAGATATGGAAAGTAAAGTTGGGGGTGGACTGGTACAGGGCCCAATGCACAAGCCAAGCACCGAAGGTGCTAAAGTATACCTTAATGCTAACCCTGATATGGAAGCTGTAATAGCTAAAATTGGCCCTGCCGGTGGTACAGTTACCATGCCCAAAACCAAAATAAACGATGATATTGGCTATATGGCATTTTTTATAGATACCGAGGGTAACGCAGGTGCGCTGCATTCAAATAAGTAACTGAACCGGGATTAAGCGGATTAAAAGATTTATCGGATTGAAAATCAAGCATCCAAATAATCTGTTAATCCGCTTAATTCAGGTTCAGACATACGCCAGCCCCGTAAACCCGTTGCTATCATAATAAACAGGTTCAAATCCTTCGTCGGCCAGTTCGCAGCTTACGGTCATCGAGGTAAAAGATACTCCTCCAAAAATGTTGGCTATGGCGGCATCTGCCGCATCGCGGCCTGTGGCTATTTTAACCAGCCCATTAAGTGGCACCAGTTTAGTGGCATCAAATAGAACCCATTCGCCATCCAAATAGGCTTCAAAACAGGCGTGGAAATCTGCAGGTTTTAACAGGTAAGCATAGCCCGTAAAATAACGCGCCGGAATAGTTAATGCGCGGCAAAGCGCTATGCCTAGGTGTGCGAAATCGCGACAAACGCCTACTTGCTGGGTAACCGTATCGTATGCCGATGTTTGCGCGTTAGAGAAACCACTTCTATACTGAACATTATTATGTATCCAATCGGTTATAGCTATAACTTTCGAGTAAGGGTGTTGAATATTCCCAAACATATTATTAGCCAACCTGTACAACTTGTCTGATTGGCAATACCGGCTTGGATATAAATAGGGCATTATAGAAGCGTCAAATTGGGCAACAGGTACTTCGGCCCTATTTTCGTGGTCTGATAAGGTATAGTAATTATTGACCGTGGCTTTATAGGTTACCTTTACTTTTCCTTTGTCGGCAACCTCTAAACGCATCAGGCGGTTTTCGCCTGCGGCTGGCAGTAATTCTTCAACCTTGCTGTCAGGATCGACAGTAAAAGATTCGTTTAAAATGGTTTGATGCGGCGTACGCAGCGCATTAATATTTAATATCAATGTACCCGCCGACTGCACCTTATACCACATCTCGGTGAATACATCGAATTTCATATTGATTGTTTTTTAGTTGTAAAGGTTATAAATGTTGTAATTGTGCAATAGCTATTTTTTTATAAGCTGTAGCTATAACTACTACAACTTTTACAACCACTACAACTATTATCACAACTTAGCAAAAGCAGTATCCATCCATTCGTCGGATACATGCTCCAATGCCGATTTTAATTGTTCGGCCCATTCGTTTGATATGGCTTCCAGGTCTTTTTTCTCATACCGCTGTTCGGTAATATGGAAGCTATCTTTTTTATATATCGCTACATCTATCGGGAAGTCCACATTGTTCGAGCTCACCCTCGTTGAATCGAACGATAAAAATCCTGCTTTTAGGGCCAGTTTAAGGCTGGAGTTTTCGTCTAAGGTACGGTTCAATATTGGTTTGCCATGCCCGGAGTTGCCAATAATAATAAACGGTGCACCCTGTCCTAACTCCACCCAGTTTCCTTCAGGATATAAAAGGAATAATTTATGCTCGTCATCATCTTTTAACTGGCCGCCAATAATGCTATGCAAATCAAAGTTAAAACCGGCTTTTTCAAGTGATTCCTTATCCTCATCGGCAACGCGTTTTACCTGCTCGCCAAAGGCATTTACCGCTTTATATAGCTTGTTAAACTCCTTGGTTTCTAATAATTCGTTGAAATAGACGATCGCTTTATCTCTTGTTGACCGTAATCCGCTGGTCATAATAAAAAGCGCGAAACCGTCTTTTTGTTCTATTGTAATCTTCTTTTTTACTGTTGTATCAGTTCCTGATGTAATGCGGGTATCTGCAATGGCTAATAATCCTTCTTTAACCTTTATCCCTAAGCAATAAGTCATATCTCTAAATCGAAAATGATGTTCTAATATATGGGCTGCCAAAGTACTTATTTTTAAAGAGGAAATAATTGGGGGTTGATTTTATTTTTCAACAATATCCAACCCGAATTTGAATTGTGTATTAACTTATTATCAATTAATTTATGTGCAAAATGTTTTCACAATAATTTCATTAATTTCGCACGCCGCTAAGCAAAACCCACCGCAAGTAAACAAAGCAGTAACTTATCGCTTAGTAGTTATACTAATGAGGGTATTTTACATTTTATTTTTCCTTATAATAACTGCGTTGATAAGTAACAACACCTTAGCTCAACAAAAACCCATACCTCTCAAAAAAATTTATACCGATAGTGTTTCCGGTAAAAAGAAAGACACCACAGATGTTATTGTTAACGGAAAGGAGCAAAAGGATATTTACAACCTTATAAGCGATCTGTTAAACAAAAAAGAAGCGCCCGTTAAAGACTCTATCACTTCAGTTCCGGTTGTTTCTATTGCGCCGGCAGTTGGTTATACACTGGTATCACGCCTGGCAATTGTATTGTCGGGCAATATCGAATTCAGGACAGACCCTTCAGCAAGAGTATCAACCATAATAGCAAGTGCCGATTATACACAAAACAAACAGTTTACCCTTCCTGTACAAACCAGTATCTGGACAAAAAATAACAAATACAATTTTGTGGGCGATTACCGGTATTTTAAATACCCGCAAAGCACCTACGGGTTAGGCAGTAATTCGGATATAAGTCATGAAGATCCGATGGATTATTCATACTTCAGGTTTTATGAAACAGCATTAAGACGCATTACCGGCGATTTTTATGCCGGTGCAGGTTATATTATAGACAGGCATTGGGATATTGAATACCTGGGTAATGAATTTACACGTCCTGCCTTTGAAATTTTTGGCAGGCCGCGCAGTTCAACAGCGTCGGGGTTTACATTGAACGCGCTGTTTAACTCGCGTGATAACGACATCAATGCCTCCAAAGGAATTTATGCTAATGTGATATTCCGCACAAGTATAAAAGACCTGGGTTCAACAAGCGAGTGGCAATCATTAATTGTTGATGTGCGTAAATATTTTAAGTTCCCGGCGGGGTCTGATAACGTTATTGCACTATGGAGCTATGATTGGCTGATACTAGACGGACACCCGTCTTATCTCGACCTGCCAAGCACTTCATGGGATGCCAACTCGGCAACAGGACGCGGTTATATCCAGGGTCGTTTTAGGGGAGCGCAAATGGTTTATTTTGAGGCAGAATACCGGTATAAAATTACCGCTAACGGACTTTTGGGTGGAGCCATATTTGCAAATGCCGAATCATTTTCGGCACAACAGGGCACAAAATTGCAATCTATTCAGCCTGCATTTGGTCCGGGCTTACGCATAAAGCTCAATAAGTTATCAAAAACCAACATTGCTGTGGATTATGGCTTTGGTAACCAGGGGTCAAGGGGATTATTTATTGATATAGGAGAAGCGTTTTAATTTCTGTATAATCTTAGTATATTAGCGAACCTAATTTTGAAAAACACAATTAAACTGTAAAAGGTAGATGAAAGTTCCTTTTTTTTCCAGAACTGAATTACATAGCAGGCCCGATTTTAAATTGTATTACATTCAACAGAATTTAAATACAACGCAAATAATTAGCCTTATCTACTTTCTGTTATGCGTTCTTGTCAGAATTATCATTGAGTTTCTAAACCTGCCTTTAAAAAAGGTAACCCATATAGACGACTACGACCAGGCTAACTGGATATCGTTAATGATAACCCCGGTATTTTATTTTGGAAGTATGCAGCTGCGTCATTTTTTTGAGGCCGACAAAAAATATGCTACAATAGCCCGGATAGTTGTGTTTTTGTTTTCATTGTATTTTATAATTGGCGCCATGCGAGCTACATTTTTCAGCATGCATAATCCCCGTAATACAATGGTGATGTATATGATGGGGTTAATTATAACAGGTGTGTTCTTCATATTTGAGCTTTATGAAACACTTGCCTTAGCTTTAATAACAGGCGTTTCTTTTGCTATAACGCTCACCTTTTACCAAACAGACTTTAACGAGGTATTTAAAAATAATTTAGCATCGATAGTTTTGCTGGCGGTTTTCTTTGCCATATCAAGATTATCCTATTATTATAGGGCCGATAATTTTTTCAAATTAAAAGCCATCGAAGAAAAAAATATTGAAATTGAGAAAGCCAGCCAGGTTAAAAACGAAATATTAGGCGTTGTCGCCCATGATCTCCGTAATCCGCTTGCTGCTATAAAATCGCTGGCTCAACTAATGGAATCAGACAAAAAAATGGATGATGAAAACATGGAAAACTTGCAAATGATAAAAGCATCATGCGAGAAGGCCACATCTATTATAAGCGATCTGTTGGAAAATGCCCATAATGAAATGGGTAATGAGTTTGACATGAAACCGATAGAACTAAACAAGTTTTTATTGTTGATAGTTGATGAATGGCTGAAAAATAAGACCGATAAGACAAATATTTTATTTTACGGAACAAAGCAACCTGTTTACGCTATGATAAACAGCGAAAAAATGCACCGCGCTATGGATAACCTTATCAGCAATGCGGTTAAATTTTCGGGCACCAGCAATCATATTGAAATTTCGTTAAATGAATTGAATGAAGAAGTATTTATCGCTGTAAAAGATTTTGGCGTTGGTATTCCAGAAGATCTGCTTCCTTATATATTTGATCGTTTCTCAAAGGCCAGTCGCAAAGGCGTTAGGGGCGAAGAATCAATAGGTCTAGGCCTAAGTATTGTACATGAGATTGTGCGTAAACACACCGGTGAAATTGTTGTAAACAGTAATGAAAAAAAGGGTACAACCTTCACAATAAAACTAAGACCGGTAGATTAAAATTTAGCGTTATCTTCTTTTATTTATTCCCCTGCAAAAAACGCTGTAAAGCTTGTTGCGTAAATTCTGAAAGCACTAACTCGCCGCTTATGGCAGCGCGTTCATGTAATAGTTCGTCCCAGTTTTCAGTGCCTTCCCATAATATTTGCTTTAAGCCGGTAAGTGCTTCCGGATGATACGATGCCAGTTTTTGCGATAAAGTATCAACAGCTTCATCTAAAGCTGCTATATCAGGATAAACATCGTTATACAATCCTTTATCTTTTGCCCATTGTGCCGTTTGGAAATCGGTAGCACGAATAGTTAACTGCGAAAAAGCAGGCAATCCTACTTTCCTGATCACCGCAGGCGAAATTACAAATGGCCCTATACCAATAGCCAGTTCACTTAGTTTAATTGATGCGGCTTCGGTAGCCATACAATAATCGGCACCGGCAGCCAGGCCAACACCGCCACCCACAGCTTTGCCCTGAATACGCGCAATAATAATTTTTGGCGATTTACGGCAAGCGTTAATTACCCTTGCAAACCCCGAAAAAAATACGGCGCCTGCTTGTTTATCTTTTATCTGCAATATCTCGTCAAAACTTGCCCCGGCGCAAAAAGTACGTTCCCCTTCACTTTTTAAGACGATTACTCTTGTATTCAGGTCACTTCCGGCTACTTCGATCTGTTGGGTTAACTCATCAAGCGTGGTAGCAGGCAATGAATTTTGCGCAGGATGATAAAAGCTAATGGTAGCAATACCGTTTTCGCTTGTATGAAGCGTTACACTTCCGTTATTTTCAGGCATAGATATAATTGGTTTGGGTGTAAAAATACATAAACTACCTCAAATCATGGTTTGTAACATTACTAAACCAATGAACCTAATATTTAAACCTTTTAATTATTGGCATATCTATTGTAATATAAGGTTTATTAAAATCTACATATTATGAAAAAGCACATTTTGAAAATAGTAACACTACTGATCTTTACAGCAGTAGGAATTTCGAGCTGTTCCGTAGAATATCGTGAACATCGCAGAGCAAGATATGATCATCCAGAAGAACATCACGTTGAAGTAATACAACGCTACTAATCCACATCTAACTAAAAAAAATCATAACATTAAAAATTAAAAAAATGAAGTATCTAAAAGTATTAATATTAGCCGTAGTTGCGGTTTTCGCATTCGGAAGCGCAGAGGCACAAGTAAGAGTAGGCGTACATATTGGCGATCGCCCGCAACACCGTCGTGTAGTTGTGGTGCATCACCGCTACTATCATCATCCTGTACGCAGGGTTGTAGTAGTACACCACCGTTACTAACAAAAAACTCCCCGCAATTTGCGGGGAGTTTTTTGTTTAAACCCATTTGGTTTCCAAATGGCTTACAGTCAATATTTTTACGCTTCAATTACCTTTCCTTTTATAAATTGCGCTATTTATTATTCAATATGCACAGAGGCGGTTTTTTGTCAATATTTCTAATTATAGCAGCAATAACATTACTACTTGACTGGTATGTTTTTTCGGGCTTAAAAACCTTTACTGCAGATTGGCAGTCGCCTCGTAGCCGCCAGGTTGTGCAGTATGGGTACCTGCTTATTTCTGTCGGAGTTACCGTGTTGTTTTTATTAGGATTTGGCAGCTTTAGCACCGCGCAGGGTATGAGGCCTTTTCATGAATATATGCTGAGCCTTTTCATTACCTTTTTTGTCACCAAAATATTTTTTGTTATTATACTATCATTAGGCGATCTTGGACGATTCCTGGTTGGTATTTTTAACCATATTGGTAAATCCGGCGCGCAAACCGTTTCCTATTTTCCCGAGCGTCGTAAATTTATAAGTGAAATAGCCATATTGGTTGCCGCTGTGCCGTTTACCGGGTTTATGTATGCCATGTTACGGGGAAAGTATGATTATAAAGTACATCGCCAAACCTTATATTATGATGACCTGCCCGATGCATTCGATGGGTTTACCATTACACAGCTATCTGATATTCATTCGGGTAGTTTTGATAGCACCGAAGCTATGCAGCGTGGTATTGACATGGCGCAGTCTCAAAAAAGTGACCTGTTTGTTTTTACCGGCGATTTGGTAAATAATGCTGCATGGGAAATAGAACAATACATCCCTAATTTTAGCCAATTGCGGGCGCCTTATGGACAATTCTCTATATTAGGTAATCATGATTATGGCGATTATATTCAATGGGATAGCGAGTCGGAAAAAGCTGCTAATTTGGATAAACTGAAAGAACACCATAAAGATTTGGGATATCGTTTATTGCTTGATGAAAATGTGGAGATTGAAAAAGACGGCCAAAAAATATCTTTGATCGGTGTACAAAACTGGGGCAGAGGCTTTATTAAAGTCGGAGATCTGAACAAAGCAATGCGGGGCGTAGATAAAGATGCTTTTAAAATATTATTATCGCACGATCCGACACATTGGGAAGAGCAGGTTCGTTATAATCCAATTGATATTCATTTAACACTTTCAGGCCATACACATGGTGCACAGTTTGGCGTAGAAGTGGCAGGTTTTAGATGGAGTCCCGTACAATACCGTTATTTAGATTGGGCAGGATTGGTAAATGAAAAAAACCGATACCTGTATGTAAATCGCGGTTTCGGCTTTCTTGCATTTTCAGGTCGTTTAGGTATTTGGCCGGAGATAACGGTTATTACATTGAAAAAGAAAGCGGCTACAGCTTGAGTTTTCAATAGGGCCTCCTAATCTGTTCCGAGTGGGCTAATTAACCTAAAACAAAAACCACGCATTGCAGCTTATATTAATATCTAACATGATATTATGGCAAATCAACATATAACCAATGGGAACGACAATCGTAAGCAAACAATGCGTGAAAACTGGCAGGTAATGAAACCCTTTGTACACTTTGCCTTTAAAGCCATGGCGGTTATTGGCGGTGCATTAATTGGGATAATAAAATTATTACCCGGCTTATTAGAGAATAAGCACGACGATCATAAAAAAAGCGACAAGGTGATCAAGATCTAAAAATCATGATATAGGTTGCGGAAAGTACTCCGTAATCCGAACGTAAAAAGTACGGTTTTATTGGGCGTAACCGTATTTGATTCATCACGGTAAATTGCGCCAAGCTCAAGCCTTAAATTATATTTTGGATTGATTAGATAAGAGGCCGTGCCTTCAGCATAAAATAAATTAGTAGGATTGCCCTGGCCCGCAACAGGCAATGACGTAGCCAACATTATATACTGGGGTGCTAAAAATTGCGGAGTTAAGATCATTCCATTGTTTTGCCCAGCAGAATTTACCTCGTATTTAGCATAATTTACTTGGCCTTGCAAATCAAAGCGGCCTATTGAGTAGTTTACTATGCCCAGCATTTCTTTAAAATTGTCGCCCAACGGATCGCCCAGGGGCTCGTCATACTGGGTATAATTTACAATGGGCTGGCTGCCTACATAAGTGTTTGGCCTAACTGTGTTATACTCTACAATATAATTCAGGTTTTTTACGCCTAATAAATCGGCACCTCTTATACCTAATTGATAACCGTAGGTATTACTATTTGTATTGTTAGTCGAGGAATAATATCGGTCTAATAAAACCTGGCCATAAAGCGCTGTTTTATCCAATAATTTGAATTTAGCGGTGCCTCCAAAAACTGCATTGTCGGCTACCGGAATAGTTGGGCCAACAGAGCCAAGCAGTATAACAGGATTGATATAATTTACGTCAAAGCCGTGTGGATTGCCATTATCATCAGTTTCGGCAGCAATAAGTGCATTAAAAAAACCAAGGGATAAGCGGTTGTTTACATTCCAGTCTAAATAATGAAATACGCCCCACTTGCGGCGGTTACTGCCAAAATCGTCAAATTTATTAACATATGGATCTTCCAGGTAACTCCACATCATCATGTATTGCAACGGACCTACATTGGCTGTTAGGCGTAACAATGGATACGGCGCGGCATAATCAGACAATAATAATGAACGATAGCCATCACCAATAAATGTTCTGTCGGTACCTAAAGTTATGTTGAGTTGTTTTATGGGGGTGTATGAAACAATAGCTGTGGCATACGACCAATCCTTATTTGTTTTACCGAAACTCCTATCGTATGATTGTCCAGGTACAAAATGATACAAACTCGTCACTCCGTCATAATACGTTGGGAAAACCCCGCTATTTTCATAGCCGGAACTGTAAAATGAAAATTTAGAACCAACCGTACCGCCAAGTTGATACCCTCGTGTATTTAAATTCGTGTTTTTTTGCCCATTGCTTTCGCGCCCCATTTGCAGATCGGTTAAGTAATCGGCATAAAATGTAAAGTCATTGTTTTTAACATCAATTAAATGCTGATTAAATAATATTCGGTTAAGCCAGCTTTTGCGATTACTGTCTACACCCAACTGCATTAATTTATTATACCGAGGCGATAATGTGCTGTCAATTAAATAAGGTTTAAGTGAAGTATGAAACGAGTTGTTAAGCGAGTAAACATCAGCATCAAACTTTTGATCGAATTGGTAGGAGTATGGCAGGTAAACAGATTGCGCCAAACTTATACGGGCCGATATAAATACAATTAAAACAATTAATAATATCCGTTTTACAGTTAAGCGGGTTTGGTGCATATAGGGGCAAATATAGTAAATGGTGATTAGTGATTGACTAATAAAGATTAAAGATTAGTTATTAAAGATTAGGAAAATCTATGTGCTAATCTTTGATCTTCAATCACTAATCTTTATCAAAAAAGTTAATTTCTGTTAAATTTGTTAGCTGTATTTATTAATGTTGAAAAAAAACTTATAAAAATTCTGATATTAGCGCGGCTAAATAGAAACCATACATAATTATCAATGGAGTACAAAAAAATTAATAACCTGTTAGGCTGGCTTTGTTTTGTTATCGCCTCCGTCACTTATATTTTAACATTAGAACCATCAGTAAGTTTTTGGGATTGCGGCGAGTTTATCTCCTGCGCCTATCGCTTGCAGGTTGCACACCAGCCGGGCTATCCGTTGTTTGCCATGTTAGGTAAATTATTCTCCTTAATGTCGTTAGGTAATGTAACCAAGGTACCTTACTTTACTAATATGGGCTCGGCATTTGCAAGTGGCGCTACCATTATGTTCTTGTTTTGGACAATAACGGCGCTTGCAAAAAAATTATTATTAACCAATAAAGAAGATGTTGCCGATAAAGCTAAAGTGAGCCTTATTATGGGCGCCGGTTTAGTAGGTGCATTGGCATTTACCTATACCGATACTTTTTGGTTCTCGGCTGTTGAAACTATAGTATTTGCGCTTTCTGCGCTTTGTACTGCTATTGTATTTTGGGCCATTTTAAAATGGGATGCCCATGCAGACGAGCCGGGCGCCGACAAATGGCTGATATTTATAGCTTACATGATTGGTTTATCAATAGGTATTCACTTATTGAACTTATTAACTATACCAGCTATAACCTTTGTTTATTTCTTCCGCAGAAGTAAAAATATTACTGTAAAAACAGGCATTTACGCATTTTTAATAAGCATACTTATTTTAGGTACAATACAATTCGGAATAAGACAGTTCACCATTAAATTGGCAGCTTATTTCGACCTGTTTTTTGTTAATACGCTTGGCATGGGCTTTGGCAGCGGCGCATTTGTATTCTTTGTTTTGCTTGTCGCTTTATTGGTATTCGGTATCAGATACAGCATCCGTCATAACAAAGCGACACTGAATTTAATTTTGCTTTGTACCGCGTTTATTTATTTTGGATATAGCTCGTTTGTATACATTCCTATTCGTGCAACAGCTAATACCAACCTTGATAATACACATCCTGATAATGCATTTACACTTAACAGCTACTTAAATCGTGACCAATACGGTGCTACACCATTAGTTAGCGGCCCATATTTTACATCAAAAATAATTGACCAAACCGAGGGCGGCCCGATATACCGCAAAGGTGCTACCAAATATGAAGTAGCAGGAAAAAAACAGGATTATGTATATGATGTAACTACCATCTTCCCACGTATGTGGAGCCAGGAAGGACAGGATCCGCAGTTTTACAGGCAGTGGATGCAAATGGGCGAAAGCGAAACCCCAACATTTGCGACAAACTTAGGCTGGTTCATGAGTTGGCAAACCTACCAGATGTATTTCAGGTACTTTTTCTGGAACTTTATTGGCCGTACTAATGATATGGACGGACAGCAGCAAACTATAAGCCCTTTCAGCTTTAAAGGGTATGTTGATGGTGACTGGACAACCGGTATTTTTGATGGAGCAAAGCATCTGCCTAAATCAGTATTGAGCGATAATACTTATACGCCATTATTTGCGCTGCCGTTTATCATCGGGCTATTTGGTATGTTTTATCATTTTAACCGTAAGAAAAAAGATGCATTAATAGTTGCCTTGTTATGGTTCTTTACGGGCCTTGCTATTGTAATATATGTTAACCAGGAACACGTACAACCCCGCGAAAGAGATTACTCGTACGTAGGTTCGTTTTATGCGTTTGCCATATGGATAGGTTTGGGCGTAATTGCCATAGGCGAGTTTTTAATGAAAAAATTGACCGCACAAACCGCTGCTTACATTGCTATTGCTATTTGCTTGTTGGCTGCGCCTGTGGTGTTAGCTAAACAAGAATGGAAGGCACATGATCGATCAACCAAAATGACGCCGCATGATATGGCTTATAACTACTTGATATCGTGTCCGCCAAATGCCATATTGTTTACTTATGGCGATAATGATACTTATTCATTATGGTATGACCAGGAAGTGGAAGGCATACGCCCCGATGTGCGTATTGTGAATCTTAGCTTGTTTACAGGCGATTGGTACATTAAACAAATGCAGCGTAAAATGAACGAATCGGACGCGTTGCCTATTACTATGCCGTTTGATAAATATAAAGAAGGCGTGCGCGACGTGATCTACTTTAACGACGCGAAAGTGCCGGGCTATATCGACATAAAAGAGTTGTTTGATTTTATATCGTCAGACAATAAACAAGTTATGACAACTTACCAAAATGGTGAAACTGCTAATTATCTGCCAACTAAAAGCATAAAAATTGGTGTTGATCCTGATGTTGCATTGAAAAATGGTGTTATAACTCCTGATCAGAAAGATAGGCTTATTGATAGCATACGCTTCAAATACACTTCAAACTATGTGATGAAGGACAATTTAGCCATGTTTGATATTTTGGCACATAATAACTGGAAAAGGCCAATTTGTTTTACCGTTACGGTTGGCAGCGAAAACATGATAGGTTTACAACCGTTTTTATATAAAGAAGGCTTTACTTATCGTTTAATGCCGTTAAAACCTGATACAGGTGTAAGGGATCAAATGGAAAAAGTTAATGTGGCTGTGATGTATGATAACGTGATGAATAAATTCAAATTTGGTAATTTTAAAACAGCCAAATATTTGGATCATGAATCAACCACCATGTTCTACCCGGTTATGATATCAACTTTCCTTGACCTGGCACAGGCCGAAATTAAGGCAGGACATCCAGAGCTTGCTTTAAAAGTAGTACATAAATATGATGAGGTAATGCCTGATCTAAACGTTGACCTGCATACTGTTCAGGCTAAATACTTTTTAACACAAACTATTTTCAAGCTGAATGATAATGTATTAGCCGGTAAAATGGCAAAGAGCATTGACGACTATTTAAAAGATATGCTGGATTATGATTATAATCAAATGCAAAATAATGGCGTGCCGGTAAGTCCGCGCGATGTTGGTTTTAGCATACAAATTATCAATAGTCTTGCAGAAATGAGTAAAACAGCTCATTTAGATGCATTAACCGCCCAATTGCAGGCACAAGGCAAGGATTACGAAGCTAAGTTTGCCAGTTACTTAAACGTGATGCCACAGCAATAATTAAACTTTAAAAATTTTTATGCAAATGGCGATCCTTAAAACGGCCGCCATTTTTTTTAAGCATATATTTAATTATAAATAAAATTGTAATATCTAACCAGGGTAATTAGATTTACTAATCCAATTTTAACTATCAATTATTTAATTCGTATTATAATGAAAAATTCACGTCGTGATTTTATAAAGAAAACCGCCATTGCCGGTACCGGTATGCTGGTATCTTCAAAAGTTGCCTGGAGTGCCCAAAGCTATAAACGCATTATTGGCGCTAATGATCGCGTAAGGGTAGGAGTAGTAGGTTTTTCGGACAGGCACCGGTCAGCACATATGCCGTGCTTTATGAACCATTATAAAGAACTGAATTTTGATATTGTAGCGGTGTCAGACATTTGGAGCTTACGCAGAACAGAAGGCGCGGCGGCATGGAAAGCCAAAATGGGCCATGACATTATTGCTTGCCGCAATAATGAGGAACTATATGATAAAAAGCTGGCCGATGCAGTATTTGTAAGCACGGCTGATTTTCAGCACTCACATCACGCTATTGAAGCTGTAAAGGCAGGTTGCGATGTGTATTGCGAAAAACCATTTGCCGAAACAATGGAAGATGCCCGCGAAGCGCTAAAAGTTATAAAAGCGTCAGACAGGATAGTACAGATAGGTTCACAGCGCCGTAGTGGTACAAACTATCATGCCGCTAATGATTTTATACGATCAGGCAAGTTTGGTGATATTAAAATGGTTGAGCTTACCTGGAACGTGAACCAGCCTGGTCGCTGGCGCAGGCCTGATGTTGTTCCCAAACTGAAACAGGAAGATACTGACTGGAAACGCTTTTTGCTAAATCGTCCATACGAGGAATTTGACCCGAGGAAATATTTGGAGTTCCGTTTATTTTGGCCTTATTCATCAGGATTACCAGGCCAATGGATGAGCCACCAGATAGATACCGTACACTGGTTTAGCGGGTTAAGTCATCCGCGTAGCGTAATGGCTAACGGTGGTATTTATATGTGGAAAGATGGCCGCCGTAACTGGGATACCATAACAGCGGCTTTTGATTATGGGCCAACTGATGACTTGACAAAGGGTTTCCAGGTATCATTTCAATCAAGAATGGATAATGGTACCGAGGATCCCGCAGAGATATATTATTCAAACGGTGGTGAGTTGAACCTGAATACAAATAAAGTATCATCAAAGGGGGGCTTAACCGAAAAAATGGCTGCTGCAATGAACATGAAATCGTTTATGCTGCCTGAAATGGAACTGGCATCAACAGAAAAAGTAGTGTCCAGTGCTAATACCGGTGGCGATGTGTTAACCTCAAACCATGTACGTAACTGGATGGAATGTATCCGCAGCCGCAAAGCGCCTAACGCACCGGTTGAAGCGGGTTACAGCCACTCAATTGCTAACATCATGACAACAGCTTCTGCCCATACCGGTATGAAAGCCACGTTTGATGAAAAAACGCAGGAAGTAATGGTGGGTGGTAAAGTGTTTAAGTATTAATAGCTCGGAGCGTGGCGGTTGGCGTTATTTCTATCGCCAACCGCCACGCTCCGAGCATAAACTTTATTCTCCCTCAGGGAAATCAGCGCCTACGGTAGTGGCTTCCCAGGCATCAAAATCACGTTTCAGCTCCTCTACTTTATTGCGTGCGCCTTTTAACGCGGCTTTGCCTAGTAATAAGCGTAATGGCGGATGTTCTGCCCCCACTGCTTTTATAATGGCTTTGGCGGCGCGTTCCGGATCGCCGGGTTGTTTGCCACTGTAACCGCGGATATTGTTCTTATTAGCCTCGGCAGTAGTTTTATAATCGTCAATAACTATCGGACTTTGATTAGCCGAACGGCCCGCCCAATCTGTACGGAAACCGCTTGGCGCAACAACTGTTACCTTAATACCTAAGGGCGCAACTTCTTTTGATAAAGACTCTGATAAGCCGTCGACAGCAAATTTAGTGGCATTATAAAAACCAACAGCCGGGAAACCAACTAATCCGCCAATTGATGCCACGTTCACAATATGTCCGCTGCGTTGCTTACGCATAGTTGGCAGTACCTCTTTGGTCATGTTTGCCAAGCCGAAAACGTTTATCTCGAACATGCGGCGTACCTCGTTTTCTTCACTTTCTTCTATCGCACCAAAATAACCTATGCCTGCATTGTTTACCAGTACATCAATTTGTCCGAATTTCTCTAATGTTTGTTTAACGGCTGCTTTAATATCGTCATGTTTGGTTACATCCAATTTAATGGAGATAGCCGTATCGGGATAGTTAGCTACAATATCTTTTATATCATCGGTATTGCGCGCGGTAACCGCAGCCTTGTGCCCGGTTTTTAAAACTTCAATTGCCAGCTCCCGTCCAAAACCTGTGGAGCAGCCTGTTATTAACCATACTTTACTCATTTGTTTTTCTGTTTAAATGTTGAACAAAATAACAGTACAGCGGGCAATTGTTTGTCAGTTTACTATCATCATTAAATTAAAAAACTTAGGCAAAAAGAAAGGGCGAACATTGCTGCCCGCCCCTCCCGGATATAATCACTTTATAATATTTTATTCAGGTTGTTGGTCTGGTGTACCAACTACCGTATATGCTTTATTACCGTTTTGATCAGTAGCCACTTTCAGGTAAACGTCGTCGGGAGTTACAAATAAAACCTCGCCGTTAACTTTTATCTTCCTGCTATCTTGTGGCAATTGTTGTATCATATCGCCAATTCTTGCTACCGGGTGTGTACCGGCAGGTACTGCAGCAGGGCTGTTATCTTGTCCCTGGTCGTAGTTGCTATTGTCACCAGTATCTAACTGGCCATCTTTACCCGCAACCTGGTAAGCAATAGTACCGTCGTCTTTAGTTATTGGTTGATAATACACACCGTTTAACTCATAGTACTGGTTACCGTTTATCATGATAGACTGTGCGCCTGATGGCAATGAATTTATTGCTGCACCAACCGGTGGTTCAACTACAGTGTACTGGCCGTCGTCGTAGTTGTAAAAATAGCCACCGCTATAATAGAACTGTGCATCGCCCCACCAGAAAGGATAGTAACCATAAGGTAATACACCTAACCTGAAACCTAAACGTGGGTAATATAAGCTACCGTAAAAACCACGGTTATAATAGAACCCTCTGTGAGCTGCAAAAGCACCGTAATATGTTCTGCCACCTACGTATGCACGTCCGCCTACATAACCACGGCCACCAACTGCAACACGTCCGCCTACTGAAGCATAACCACGTCCGGTTGTAGCATAGCTACGTGCAGGTGAAGATGAATAGCTACGTACATTATTAACAGTTGTCCTGTTATTCTGAACACTTCTTTGTGCTTGTACATTTCTTTGTGACTGCACATTTCTTTGTGGCGATGAACTAAAAGAACGTTGTGGTGCTGAAAAAGAACGGCCACCACCGGTACTGCCATGGAAACCACCGCCACCGCCGCCGTGGAAACCACCACCGCCGCCACCGTGAAAACCACCACCGCCACCACCATGACCACGTTGTGCGTTAGCAGGGATGGCTAAGAATAAACATAACATGCCGCTCAGGCTTGCTATGGTGAAATATTTGAATATCCTTTTCATAATTTTAATTTTTTCAGCTCTTATGCTGTTGTTATTATTATAGATGTATAAATTGATAAACGGTTTAATGCCGCACTAAATATTATACAAAAAGCTTACCAAGTTTACACCTGGTTGACAAAATAATTTTTCAGATAATAAATTTTCTAATAAGATAAATATAGATGTGATTGGGAGTTAGGCAATTAGCTAATTTTTACCCCACCTGGGAAACCAACGCTATATTAAAAGCGTATTATTAAAACATCCATTTATTAAAAACATTTAATCATGAACAGGAAAATAACACTGCTTATAATGCTAACAATTGCAGCAATAACCACTGCCAACGCCCAAACAGATACCATGCGGTATCATCGATGGTTTAAACATGATATTGCCGGTGCCGTGCAAATTCAGGTTACTTATAGGAAGGGTAATACATTGCAACTTAACCAGGATCTGAACAAAGCAGGTATACCATCATTAAGTAGTAATGATGTATGGATAAATGCTTCAATGGCGCATTATAATCATAACTGGATAATGGAAGATGGTTTGGGTTTTACGCCAACCTCAACAGCAACATCTGCCAATAACCTAAAAGCAAGGTATAATCAGTACCAGGCCTATTTCCGTACTGGTTATAATGTTTTAACGGAAGATGATATTAGATTATATCCGTTTGTGGGCCTTAATTTCTCTGCTGCTGTATTAGATATACAGGACAACGCGCGTATACAAAATACGTCAGATTTTACAACTGAACTATTAAACAGTACCAGTAGCAAAACTTTTTATCAACCCAATTTTGGTATTGAATTAGGTGGCGGCTTTGATTATTTGATAAAAATGAAACCTAAACGGAAGGAATTTTTTACTGTGCAAAGAAGCATCCCGATTGGCATACGCGCCGGATATTATATTAATACTTATGCCAGCGACTGGAGAATAGATAATTATGGCTTTGGTAACAGCCCAAATCAAAAACAAAGCGCCGTATTTTTATCGTTTAACATTGGATTAGGGTACGAGGTTAAGAAATAAAGCCGATCAAGCCAAATGCATAACTGCATATAAGGCACTGCATGATATGAGTGCCCATAAAATAACGCCCTGTAATAAAGGTTTAAAACCAACTGATGAAAGAACCTTACGGGATAACCCTGCGCCAATAAGAAACAGCGTAAGTGTTAATAATGCTTTTGCAGCCGATGTTATATAAGTATTAAATAGGTTAACAAAAGGCACATAAGTATTAATAATCATTGCCAATATAAATAGCAGGATAAAGTACGGTATAGTGATCTTCTTTGATTGATTCTTAAAAAGAAACGCCGATAGCAAAGAAATAGGGATTATCCAAAGTGCCCTTGCTAATTTTACGGTAGTGGCCACTTCTAAAGCGTGCGGCCCGTATTTACTGGCCGCACCAACTACTGAACTGGTATCGTGTATAGCAATTGCGCACCATAAACCAAATTGGGTTTGCGATAAATTGAAATAATGCCCTATAACCGGGAAGATAAATAAAGCGACGGAGTTAAGTATAAACACACAACCTAACGCAACGGATATTTGCTTTTCATCGGCTTTAATAACCGGCGAAACAGCTGCTATGGCACTACCACCACAAATCGCTGTCCCGGATGAAATTAGGAAAGACGATTTCTTTTCAACTTTCAACCATCGCCCCAGTAAATAACCAAATATTAAAGTTGTGCTGATGGATGCTACTGTAAATAATATGCCTTGTTCGCCTGCATGTATAGCATTATGCACATTCATGCCGAACCCTAATCCAATAACCGATACCTGCAATAACCACCGCGTTGCCTTATGATTCAAATGCAGGTAGGGGTGGCCAATAAATTGCGCAATTATTAACCCCATTAACAATGCAATGGCCGGGCTTATAAAGGGGGTGAGGCAAAGTATAGCACAGGTGATAAATATAAGTTTGCTACTGGTTTCTCCAAAATTTAATAAAGCTGTAGTATGAGTTACAGGTGTTTGTATATGCATTTATAATGGCTAATTGGTAATCAAAAGTCCATTATTTAGCTACGCAATTTTCATCATAAATTGCTATTATCGATAACTAAAAGTAATTGATGGATAGTGGAAATTATAAAGAAGAAGGGTTTGCAAACCGTATAAATAATTCTGCCAGTTGCGATGGCTGCCCGTGAGGCTGTATAAAATAAAAAGGCCGTAGAATATCCAGGCCCTTAATGTCGACTATTCTTAACTCGTTATTTTTTAACTCGTTTATTATTGAATGTACCGATAAAAAAGCAACACAGTTACTATGCAGCAAATACAATTTAATAGCTTCCGATCCGCCTAAATGCATCTCGATATTTAGGTCAGAAAGTTTAATATAATGCGGTTTCAACGCATGAGCAATAACATCCAGCGTGCCCGAGCCATGTTCGCGCATTAATAGCGGGTAGTTTTTTAGCTCATCGGGTTTTAAGGTGCTCTTTTTTAAGGATGTATTATTGGTGGAAGTAACCAACACCAGTTCATCATCAACAAAAGGCTGGTAACTGATTTGTGGATTTTTTGAAAGGCCCTCAATTATTCCCAAATCAATTTCTTTATTTAAAAGCGATAGTTCAATTTGCTCGGTATTACCCGTTATTAGGCTCATCTCCACATCTTTAAATTTATGATGAAAAAGAGCCAGTACAGGGGCAATTACATATTGCGATACCGTAGTGCTTGCACCAATACGTAAAACTCCTGCATGTTGTTTGATCAACAGGTTCATATCAAATTCCAGCTCTCGGTAAATACCTGCCAGTTTTTCGGCATGTTGAAGCAGTATTGCCCCGGCGGTTGTTAACACTATTTTTTTATTACCGCTACGCTCAAATAATGATGTTTTAAAGTGCCTTTCCAACTCGCGGATATGTTTGGTAACTGCCGGTTGGGTTATATACAATTCGGCAGCGGCCTTAGTGAAATTAAGGCGCTTGGCAACTGTATAAAATACTTGCAGTCTGAAATCTAACATAAAAGTTAAAACGGATGGGTTAATCCAACTCAAATATAGGATACTATTAATACTCGATATGCTATTTTTTTATAATGCAGCTTACACCTTTCAAAACTCCCTGCAAATCATTATTTTAGAGGGATAATAAACTGGCCCTTATGAAAAACAAAAATCCTCAACCCGAAAACCCGCGCAGAAGCTTTTTAAAAACTGCTGCAAAAGGTAGTATAGCCGCTTTGTCGTTAAGCAGCATGGCTGCCAGTGCGTTTGCTGTCGATAAAATTATTAAAGCCGATGAAATGCCTGTCGGCGATATTAAACCCGATGTTGTTGTCCGCTCTACTGCCGAAAATACGGTATACGGCTATTATGGTTTTGATGTGCCGCCTGTTGCCAAGGTTAAAGATGGCGATATTGTAGCTATACAAACCGTTAATACCACCGGCGTAAACAGGCGCGACCCGGAAGCCTTTTTTAAAGCCAATAACCTGCCTATTGACGAGCAGGCAAAAGATATTATAGACATCTACAAAAATGTAAAGCGTGAGCCGTCGGGCTTAAGCGGGCACATGCTTACAGGTCCTATATATATTGACGGGGCCGAACCCGGCGATACGCTGGAAGTACGCATACTAGATGTTACTCCGCGCAGCGGCTATGGTGTAAATTCAGTTTGGCCCAAAGGCGGTGATTTACCTGATGACGTTAAAACCAACGAAAGCTTTGTTTATAAATATAAAATAGATAAGAAAAAACAAACTGCCAGTTTTAAGGATGGAGTAGAGATACCTATCCGTCCGTTTATGGGGGTAATGGCTGTTTCGCCGCCACCCGAAATGAAAAGGGTAAGCTCTATCCCGCCGGGATTTTATGGCGGTAACCTGGACCTGAAACATTTGGTAAAAGGCACAACTTTGTTCCTGCCTGTATCTGTTAAAGGTGCGCTATTTACCACCGGAGATTGCCATGCCGCGCAAGGTACCGGCGAAATAAGCGGGGTGGCTATTGAAGCATCGCTGACTTTAACGGCTAAGTTTATTGTGCGAAAAGACCTGCATATTAAATCTGTTTATGCCGAAACCCCGACGCATTTAATAGCCATTGGCCTTGACCCTGACCTGGGTAAAGCCATGAAAAACGCGGCAAGGGAAGCAACCGGCATTATCATGAATATGAATTTTACCTTTAACGAGGCGCTGTCTATTTGCAGTACAGGTGTTGATTTTGAAGTTACCCAGGTAGTTGACCAAACCCTGGGTGTACATGGCATGATACCAAAATCCATTTTCCCCGGCAGGGAGTTTAAATATTGGGGAACGTGATAGTGACGGTCGCCAGTCGGTAGGTGCTTTTATGCGAGGTTATTTTACCGGCTTTATTGAACGTAAAAATGTCGGCATCAAAAGTTTTGTAGACGCCATTGGTTGGTTTCATCTTCATGAAAGCCTTTTTAAAGGTTCCACTCCACTCGCCGGTTACTATTACTGTGCTGTCTTCTGCCACGGCCTGCAGGTTTTCGCCTTTAAAATCCGGAAAGGCTTCGAAAAAGCTTTTGCTAATCGCTTTTAATGTATCCATGTTTGTGATCGGTTTTGAATCTCCGTTTCCATAATCAATAAAGCCTGAAGCGCAATCTTTAAATAGTGCACTGATATCCTTCTTCGCATAGGCTGAATCGGCGCTTAAGGCTTCTTGTTTTATCTTTTTTAAATACAAAGCAACACTATCGTTACCGGTTGTATTAACAGCTGCTTTGTTGTTGCACGCAACCAGGAAAAGTGTGGATGCGGCCATTCCTATAATTAGTTTTTTCATCATGTTTTATTTTGGTTTTAATAAAATTAAAATAAATATTTTATGAATGCAATAAGCTGATTAATAATATTTTATACTGTTATTTTCTGCTCTTATAGCAACTGTTAATATTTTATTGAGGTTAATTTTTTCTGATTATAAATACTATATTGTTGCTGTATTAACCCATTAACCTTTATAAACAATATGTCCGCTACTTCATCCCCCGAAAAAAATAAATTAGGCCTGTGGACAAGCACCTCGCTTGTGGTAGGCAATATGATAGGCGCCGGAGTATTTTTAATGCCTGCAGCGCTTGCTTCTTTTGGCAGCATTAGCTTATTGGGATGGGTGTTTTCAGGTATCGGCGCGTTTTTAATAGCCCGGGTTTTTTCAAACTTAAGTACAATGCTGCCCGCTGCAACCGGTGGCCCGTATGTGTATACGCGCCATGCCTTAGGCGATTTTGCCGGGTTTTTAATAGCATGGGGATATTATATCTCTACAGCCTGTGCAAACGCGGTTATCAGTATTTCATTTGTGGGTGCTTTAAGTACGTTTTTACCAATAATGGGAACCAGCAGTATAGTTGCGGTTTTAACCGCGTTGGGCGCTACCTGGCTGCTTAGCTGGATAAATACACTTGGCGTAACTACATCAGGCAAGGTTCAGTTGATAACCACCATTTTAAAACTAACTCCGCTATTTATAGTTGCTATTGGCGGGCTATTTTTTATCCACTTAGAGAATTTTCATCCTTTCAATAATACAGGTACTTCAACATTTGCAGCTATTGCTGCTTCGGCTGGGTTTACCTTGTATGCCTATGTTGGGGTAGAGGCCGCCACCATCCCTGCCGAAAGCGTGGTTAACCCAGGCAAAACAATTGCCCGCGCTACTATGCTTGGCCTTGCTATATGCACCGTTGTTTATTTACTGGGGACTATTAGCGTAATGGGCCTTATTCCGCCGCAGCAATTACAAAAATCAGTTACGCCTTTTGCTGATGCCGCTGTTATTATGTGGGGAAACAACGCTCGTTATTGGGTAAGCGCAGGTGTAGCCATTGCCGCCTTTGGCGCCCTAAACGGATGGACATTAATGCAGGGCCAAATACCATACGCCGCGGCTAAAGATAAATTACTCCCCGCAGTATTTGCCAGGAAAAACAAAGCGGGCGTTCCGTATGCGGGTATAGTAGTAAATGCCATACTGGTTTCCATATTTATTGGCATGAATTATACCGCCGGGCTGGTTGAGCAGTTTAAGTTTTTAGTATTACTGGCTACCTTAACTACATTGGTGCCTTACGCGTTTTGTGCCGCCGCCTACATAATTACCCGTATAGAAAAGGTTAGCTTTAAGTCAGCTGGTTGGATAGGAGCCATAATACTCTTTATAACAGCGTTCAGCTTTTCGTTATGGGCAATTTGGGGCATAGGCGAGCATGCGGTAGCCCTGGGCTTTTTATTGCTGTTGGCAGGCATACCGTTTTACGCGCTAATTATTTATACAAATAAGAGTCAAGAATCAAAAAACAAGAATCAGGATTAGAACCAAGAGGCAAGAATCAAGAGCCAAGATTTGTTTGCGATTTGTCTTGATTCTTGACTCACTTAAGAAGCAAACAACTGTCCCATATCTTTAAAGGCTTTAAACTCCAGCGCGTTGCCAGATGGATCCAGAAAAAACATGGTGGCCTGTTCGCCTACTTTTCCCGCGAAGCGGATGCCGGGTTCTATAATAAATTTAATATTGTGCGCTTTTAACTTGTCTACCAATTTATGCCAGTGGTCCCATTCTAAAACAACGCCGTAATGGGGGATAGGTACGTCATGGCCGTCAACCGGGTTAAAATGGTGCTGGTTGCCACCTTCGGGGCGCGGTTTAAGGTGAATAACAAACTGGTGCCCAAATAGGTTATAATCGGCCCATTGGTCGCTGGTGCGGCCTTCTTCGCAGCCTAAAACTTCTTTATAAAAATTGCGTGCTTCTTCCAGGTCGTAAACTGGTACTGCCACGTGGAATGGGGTTAATTTTACCATCAATATGAATATTATGAAATTGTTGTTTGTTCAAACCAAAAGTAAAAAATTAATTATAAGCTTTGGCCTGTTACACGGAAAATTTGAACTGAATTTTGCAAATTCACGGATAACTTTTTCCGTGTAAAACAAATTATTATCTTTTCCTGTTCTTAAACTATTTTCCGTTTGTTTTCAATTTAATGACCAAGCCATCCGATAAACCAATTCTAAGTGAACAAGCCATAGCTGCCAGCGAGGAACGTTTTAAAGCGTTAGTGGCCGCTACTTCGGATGTAATTTACAGCCTGAGTGCGGATTGGGAGGTGATGCGGGAACTGGATGGCCGCGGTTTTTTAAAAGATACCCATGAGGCCATTACCGGGTGGCGCTCTCAAAACGTCTACCCGGATGATATGGAAATGGTAAATGCAGCTATTAGCGAAGCCATCCGGGAAAAAAAGATATTTCAACTGGAACATAGGGTATTACGGGCCGATAGTACCCCTGGGTGGACGTTTTCCCGGGCAGTTCCTATACTGGACAATAAAGGCGAAATTATTGAGTGGTTCGGTGCGGCAAGCGATATTACTGACCGTAAACAGGCGGAAGATTCGCTGCGTGAAGCAAAAGAGCAATCAGAGCAACAAAAGAGGTTATATGAAACCATTACTTCAGCTACTCCCGACCTGATGTATGTGTTTGGCCTTGACTATAGGTTCACTTATGCCAATAGTGCCTTGCTTACCATGTGGGGTAAGGACTGGGATAATGCTGTTGGAAAAAGCCTGCTGGAAAATGGTTATGAACCATGGCATGCCGAAATGCATGAGCGCGAGATTGACCGGGTAAAAGCTACTAAACAACCCATACGCGGTGAAGTTTCCTTTCCGCATGCCACTTTAGGCACACGTGTTTACGATTATATTTTTACACCCGTGCTCAATGAACAAGGCGAAGTAGAAGCCATAGCAGGCACAACCCGCGATGTTACCGAGCGCAAGCAATGGGAGGAATCACTGGCACGCAATTCAAAAGAATTACAGGCGATAAACGAGGAAATGGCGGCTACCAATGAGGAACAGGCCGCTTCAAACGAGGAGTTGACAGCAACTAACGAAGAATTGGCATTCGTTAATCAGCAATTACTGGAAGCCCGGCAAAAAATTGAAGAGAGCGAAGTGGCGTTACGTTTAGCCATCAGTGCTGCCAATTTTGGTACCTGGTTCATCCATTCTGTTACGCGGGAATTTATTACTGATGCGAGGCTGAAAGAGTTGTTTGGCTACTATCCCGAAGAAGAACTTTCTGTTGAGCAGGCCCTTGCCCAGATCACTGATGAATATCGTGGCTTTGTGGCAGACAAATTTGAGAAGGCTATCTATCATAACGGTGATTATGACGTTACCTATCCCGTGATAGGTTTTCATGATAACCAGTTGCGTTGGCTTCGGGCCATTGGTAACCTTAAAGCCGATCCTTCCGGCGCATTCTCGGCTTTTACGGGTGTAGTGATGGATATAACCGAACCGTATTTAGCTGCTAAAAAAGTGGAGCGTGCCGAAGAAAGCCTGCGTATGGCAGTTGATGCGGCCGGGCTGGGTACTTATTATATAAATGCCACGGATCGAATATTTGTAGCGTCGCCAAGGTTAAAGGAATTCTTCGGCTTCCGGCCGGATGACGAGGTGCCTTATGATGCAGCAATTAGCCAAATACACCCGGACTACCGCCAGCAGGCCGCTGAACTGGTGGAAGCTGCGTTTACACAAGGAACCCGTTTTGATATGGAATACCCCATCATCGGCCACCATGACGGAAAGATACGTTGGGTACGCGGTATTGGAGAAATGCAGCACAGCGAGGGTAAAGACTACTTTACAGGTGTTCTGCACGAGATTACCGAGAAGAAGCAGGATGAGATACGTAAAAACGATTTTATTGGCATGGTAAGCCATGAATTAAAGACACCGCTTACCTCGCTAACTGCCATAGTACAGGTGCTCAATTCTAAACTGAAGAAAACCGATGATCCTTTTGTTCCGGGTGCTTTGGAAAAAGCGAATACCCAGGTTAAAAAGATGAGCGGTATGATAAATGGGTTCCTGAATATTTCCAGGCTGGAGTCTGGCAAGATACTTATCGACAAACAGCCCTTTATTATTGGCGACCTGATCAAAGAAATTATCGAAGAAACTAACCTGACCGGCCTGGCACATATTATTGAGTTACAAACCTGTGACAAGGTAGTGCTTAATGCCGATCGGGATAAAATAGGTTCCGTGCTTTCTAACCTGCTTAGCAACGCCGTTAAGTATTCGCCAAAAGGGTCATATATTAAAGTCGATTGCAAAAAATCCGGCAATCAAGCTGTGATAAGTGTTGAGGACGAAGGCTTGGGTATAAGGCCGGAAGACCAAAATAATATATTTGACCGCTATTACCGGGTAGAGAGCAATCATACCCGCCATATTTCCGGTTTTGGTATTGGGCTTTATTTAAGTGCCGAGATAGTTCAGCGCCACGGTGGAAAGATATGGCTGGAAAGCGAACCGGGTAAAGGCAGTACTTTTTATTTTAGCTTACCGGTAGGTTAGTAAGTGTGCACGAATAGTCGGGTAAGGCCATTCCTTTTATTCATAGTAGGAATATATTAATCGCCGTCATATGTACGGTTACCTGGTCATGGTAACAAGTGGCTGAAATCTGGAAACTGCCCGTCTATAAATCCACAAATGTGTAAATTGGATAAATACTATCCGGCAACCAATTGCGTTAAAAATTAAATACTTTTTAAGTGCTGATGTATTTTAGGCTTTACTTGTAAGCAGCCGCCTGTTGTTCTATTATTTACTTCTGTTTAATTAAATAAAAGTTTATGGAAACGATCATGATACAGGAATCGGATACTGCCACTTTGGATGTGGTTGCCACTGCATTGCGAATGGAAGGTTACCGGGTTTATACCCTTACCGACAAAAACGACAACGCGCTGGATATGATAGAGCGCCATCACCCAAAAATTGTTTTACTGGATTGCTGGCTCAGTAATTATTCAGCCGGGCAGATAAGCCAATGGATCAAAGCACATTTTCCACGCTTGCCGGTTATAGCTTTTAGTTGTGATAACCAGATAGAACAAAAGTATCGTCAATTTGGTTTTGACGACTATATTAAAAAGCCTTTTGATCTGAAAGTGCTTTACAAAGTGATAAAAAAACACCTGCCAAAACGTAGAAAGAACCATCGCGTGGTTGAACCGGCTTAACTCTTAAACTCATGGAAATTAATTATTGGTGGACCGGCCTGTTTGTTGCATTAGTAATAGCGCTGGTGATCTGGCTTATCAGGCGCAATCGTAAGGATGAGCAAATGTTTGAAAAAGAGTTGATCCAATCTGAACTTAAACTAGACGAGGACGAAAAAAAGAATGATCCCGATCAGCTTTAGGTACCTAGAATAGTCTATGGGCTATTTCTGCAATTTACATTCGTTAAGTTCGTTTCATAGAATGCGCTTAGGAATTTATATGCTTGCAGTTATAGCAACGATAGTAATTACTGTTCAGCGTGAGGTGTTCGCACAGCAAAAGGGTTCGGTGATTGAAGTAAGCTTGGGGTTTACTCAATTTTAAAACAGAATTCGAACCTATTTTCGTACGTAAACAAAAGTTATGGTGGGAGATTTAGTTGGGAGGAGGCATTTATGTTGTTTGGCCTGGCTGCTCTTTTCCCTTTCCTGTTTTGCCCAGCAAACGACCGTTAGCGGTAAGATCGTCGATGCCGTGACCGGTCAGCCGTTGCCGGCGGTCAGCATTATTTTCGCAGGAACACATAGTGGCACTGGTACCGATAGCCTGGGCGTATTCACCTTATCAGGCCCCGGCTCTCGTTCACGCATCCTTATTTCAGCTGTTGGTTATCAGCCGCAAACCCGGATCGTTACCCCAAATGTTAAAAGCGAGGTACATATTAAACTGGAAAGAAGCCAGACCCAGCTACATGAAGTAGCGATCAATGCGCGAAGTGCCAAGCCCTACCATAATAAGGATAATCCCGCGGTTGAACTGATCAGGCGTGTGATAGCCCAAAAAGAGGCAAACCGTCCGCAAAGCGCTGCCTACCTGCAGTACAACCAGTATGAACGTGTGGGGCTAACGCTATTTAATATACCGCCTCCGCTGGTCAATAATTTTTTGTTCAAGCCTTACCGGTTTATGCTGGATACCGTTGGTGGAAAACTATCCGGAGAGGTCTATCTCAGCGAAAAATATTACCGACAGTATTCACGAAAAGAGCCGGAAAAAAACATTAAAATTTTAGAGACGCAAAAAGAAAGCAATATTATTAAATTCATCGATACGGCTGCGGTCAATATTTATGTAAATCGGCTTTACGGGGATAAAGTAGATATTTATGAGAATAATATATTCATCATCAATAGACAGTTATTGAGTCCCATAGCCGATCACGCGCCTGATTTCTATAAATTCTTTATCACCGATACGATCCGGTCGGAAAAAGATACCTTGGTTGAGTTGAGTTTTACTCCCCGTAACAAGGGCGACCTGCTTTTTGAAGGCCATTTATTGGTGACGCTGAACGGCAGCTATGCGGTAACCGCCTGTGAGTTGAATGTGAACAGCCAAATCAACATCAATTTTTTGCGCAGCCTGAATGTTGACCTGGATTTTCAGCAGCAAGCTTCCGGGCGCTACTTTCTTGTCAAAAGCGATACGAAGGCGGATTTCGGCATTTTGAAGGACAAAGGTTTCGGGGTCAAGGGCGAACGCACGATCTATTATTCCAAATACCAGGTTGATCAACCACTCGGCCCGGTATTTTATCAAGGCAACAGTGAACAAGTTTTACCCGGCTTTAACAGGCCGGACAGCGCTTACTGGGCCAAACAACGGCCGGATACACTCCCCAATAGAGAAGCGGATTATTATCGCCACGTAGGCGTGCTGGAAAAAATGACATCTTTTAAACGGGCGACTTGGATTGCCGCTACCTTTACCGGGGGTTATGCCGACATAGGGCCGTTCCAATTTAACATCGCTGATATTGTTTCTTACAGTACTTTGGAAGGTTTACGGTTGGGTGTCGGCGGGCGCACTACGCCTAAATTTAATAAAACGATTTACCTGGAAGGGTATGTTGCGGATGGCACACTTGACCATCAGTGGAAATACAATGCTACTGCGTATTATTCGTTTAACCAGACACCTTACTACCGCTACCCCAACAATTACTTAAAAATAAGCGAACAATATGATATCGGCCTGCCCGGGCAGAATACCGGTAACCGCAATTTCCAAACATCGCTTTCCTCCTCTTTCCAGACAGGGACGAGCCGTTATTATTTTTATACCCGTAACATTAGCTTGGATTACGTAAAAGAATTTGACAACCATTTTTCCTTTGACGCCGGCTTTTATAACCGGATCCAACAAGCGGCAGGCGCCTTGACCTATACCTTGAACGACGCGCAGCAAACACCGGTAAATCAGATCACTTCGAGTGTATTTACGCTGTCATTGCGCTACGCGCCGCATGAACAGATCTACCAGGGCACTAATGACCGAAATACGATCAGATATAAATATCCCATCTTCACCGTGGTGGCCAGCCAGGGATTGAAAGGTATCTTAAACAGTACCAATAGTTACACTTCATTTACGGGCACAATAGTAAAGCGTTTTTACCTGTCGCAATTAGGCTTTGCTGATGTGACCCTGCTGGGTGGCCTGGTACTGGGTAAAGTGCCTTTCCCGTTATTAAATATCAGCCAGGCCAACCAATCCATTTTTTATTCGCCGAACGCTTATAACCAAATGCGTACGCTTGAGTTTATTAACGATCATTATGCCGGGTTAAATATTACACAAAGCTTCAATGGCTTTTTCCTGAACAAACTCCCGCTGATCGAACGGCTAAAATGGCGCGAATTTCTTACCTTTAAGATACTGTATGGTGGTTTACGAGCGGAAAATAACCCATCCTTAACAAGCGGCCTGTATAATTTCCCTGTACCCTCATCAGGCACAACAGGGACCTATACTTTAGGCAGCATCCCTTATACGGAGGCAGGTGTTGGCATCGGCAATATCTTTAAAGTGTTAAGAGTGGATGGCATCAGGCGGTTAAACTACCTGGACCATCCCGGTGTTTCCAAATATGGCATTAAATTCACGCTCAATCTTAGACTGTAAACGGATAACATCTGTACCGGGAACTATTTGTAGCAATTAGGGCTAAGCGTAACCTGTATACCTAGTGCCAAAAGGAGTATTTGTGTGTGTGTTTATAAATATCTTATTATTAGGCGATTAAGATATTTTTTGTGCTCCCGACGAGATTCGAACTCATATCGATGGTACCGGAAACCATAATTCTATCCATTGAACTACGGGAGCAAAAAACTTAGCGAATATAGAAAATATCGTTGATGGGTATTCAGCTACTTTGAAAAATTTACATATCTTAGTAGGAATGACCCTGATAAAAACCATTGTTTACCTTATCGCTCTGCAACTAATACCTGTAATTACGTTTGCCCAACCGGGGGCAAGTAAGCAATCCGATTTTTCAATTATAGTAGTAAACGAAAAACTGCAGCCTGTTGACGACGCTACTGTTAAACTACTGAAAAATAATGCAGTAATAAAAGCGGCTATTTCTAATGTTAACGGTACCGTATTATTTGAAAACATTGCGAGTGGTAGTTATAGCTTTTTAATAAGCCATACCGCTTACAAACCACAAACTACTAAAATCTATCAAATACCATCCAACAAAAAAAGCGACACTATAAGATTGCAAATTTTAAATACCGACTTAAATGAGGTAAGCATTGTAAGCAGAACCCCGCCTGTACAATACAAGCAGGGTAAAGTAATATTGGATGTGGAAGGGTCGCCTACCAGTGCCGGGCAAAGTGTGCTTGATGTTCTGGAAAAATCGCCGGGTGTTGCTGTTGACAGGAACGGCGGAATTAGTCTGCAGGGCAAGCCCGGTGTACTGGTGATGGTAGATGATAAACCAACCTATTTATCGGGCAGTGATTTGAGCGATATGTTGGGTGCCATGAATTCGGCGCAGGTATCACAGATTGAACTGGTAGCCAATCCTACCGCAAAATATGATGCCAGCGGCAATGCGGGTATTATTAACATCAAAACAAAAAAGAACAAACAAGTAGGTTTCAATGGTTCGTTCACTGTTTCGGCAGGGCAGGGTGTTTATCCAAAAAGTAACAACAGTTTGCTATTAAATTACCGTGTAGGGAAAGTGAATACCTTTTTTAATTACAGCATCAGCGATGTTCAATATCTCACGAATATTTATGCTCTGCGTAAATATTACAATACAGCCAATGTGCTTACAGGTACGCTTGATCAGCCGGCTTATTTTGTAGGCACTATTTTTAACAATACAATTAAAACCGGGATAGATTATTATGTTACGCCCAAAACAACTTTAGGCCTTGCACTTACCGGCAGTATAGTACAACGGCACGGCAACAACAATTCAACCGCCTCGTGGCTAAATAATGGCGGCGGGGTTGATTCGGCAGTATCAACCACCAATAAGAGTGATAACCACTTTCAAAATGGACAGATAACTATAAATGCAAAACACACCATATCCGATTTGCAGGATATATCTGTAGATGCAGACTGGCTTCATTATGCTATAAATGCCGACCAGGCTTATGATAATCATTTGCTTGCCCCGGGCGGATATAATGAGTTATCGCAAAGCAACATACCCACAGCAATTAATATAGTTTCTGGCAAAACAGATTATACATTGAGAAGTAAAACAGGCACTATCTTCCAGGCAGGTTTAAAATCATCATATAGCAGTACCGACAATGTTGCCTATTATCAAAACCTTATCGGCACCACCTGGGTTGACGACAATACTAAAAACAACCATTTTATATATAACGAAGCCATCAGCGCGGCCTACAGTTCGATAGAAACTAAATCAGGTAAATTTGATATGCAGGCCGGTTTAAGATATGAGTACACCAGTTACCACGCCCACCAGTTAGGTAATGCCCTGCAACCCGATTCGGCCTTCTCGCGCAAATATGGTAACCTCTTTCCAAGCGGGTATATTAGTTACAAGGCCGATACTGCTAATAATTTAACACTGACAATTGGAAGGCGCATAGACCGCCCCGCATTTCAAAAGCTAAATCCGTTTTACTCTATTATTAATAAATATACTTACATGACGGGGAATGTTTACATTTTACCGCAGTACACCTGGAATTTTGAAATAAGCCATCAATACAAAAATTGGCTCATTAATACCTTATCTTACAGTAACATAAACGATTATTTCTCGCAAATATTTTTAGCTGACCCTACTACCGGGGCGTTGTTGTACACACAAGGAAATGTGGGCCATGCTTATAACATCAGCCTTACTTCTATGATTATTACATCGCTCACCAATTGGTGGCAGTTAACAGGGCAGGCAATTTATATTCATAAGCAGTTTAATGGATATAACGGTAATAATTATACCACCAGCGTTGATCAATTAACTTTGAACGCAACCAATACATTTACACTATCAAAAAATTATACTGCGGAGGTTTCGGGGGTATACACTACCAAAATGCGCGTAGATATAGCTGAGCTGGTATATCCATCGGGACAAATGTCCGTAGGTGTATCGCACCCGGTAATGAATAAAAAAGGCACGTTGAAATTAAATTACCGCGATATTTTTTACACCAATGCGTACGAGGGCCTGACAACTTTCCCCAACGCTACCGAATATTTTATATTGAAACGTGATACGCGCGTGGTTACCTTATCATTTACGTACCGTTTCGGTAAAGCCTATAAAGCCGCCAAACGATCAGACGGCAGCGCAGGAGATGTGATACAACGTGTTGGTAACGGATAAATTTTACTAACACATTGGATCAATTCTTGCTTCTTTCTTAAACGTTAAACCTAAAGTGCATAATATCGCCATCCTGCACAATATAGGTTTTACCTTCAATGCCCAATTTGCCATTTTCTTTTATGGCAGCTTCCGATCCGTTGTATTTTACAAAATCATCATACTTAATAACCTCGGCGCGGATAAAGCCTTTTTCAAAATCGGTATGGATAACGCCTGCGGCCTGTGGCGCTGTAAAACCTTTGGTAATGGTCCACGCGCGCACTTCCTGTACGCCTGCAGTAAAGTAGGTGGCCAGGTTAAGTAATTTGTAGGCAGCCTTTATCAACTTGTTAACGCCCGATTCTGTTAAGCCCATATCATCCAGGAACATCTGGCGTTCTTCAAATGATTCTAACTCAGCTATTTCGGCTTCAATTTGTGCCGATATAACCAGTACTTCTGCACCCTCATCTTTAACAGCAGCCTTTACCTTATCAACATAAGCGTTGCCGGTGTTTACAGCGGCTTCGTCAACATTGCATACATACAGTACGGGTTTGGCGGTAAGTAGCCACAGGTCGGCAATATATTCTTTATCTTCTTCGGCAACCGGGGCAGTACGAGCAGATTTACCTGTTAGTAAATGCTGTTTGTATACGGTAAGCACATCAAAGGTTTTTTTAGCCTCTTTGTCGCCGCCGGTCTTTGCCATCTTTTCAACCTTTTGTATCTTCTTTTCTATCGAGTCCAGGTCCTTTAATTGCAGTTCGGTATCGATAATTTCCTTGTCTCGTATCGGGTCAACACTTCCATCAACGTGTATTACATTATCATTATCAAAACAACGCAGCACATGCAGTATGGCATTTGTTGCACGAATATTGCCTAAAAACTGGTTGCCCAAGCCTTCGCCCTTACTGGCGCCTTTAACTAACCCGGCTATATCCACTATTTCTATAACGTTTGGTACCACATTTTTGGGCACCACTATTTCTGTCAATTTAGTCAATCGTTCGTCAGGAACCGTAATTACACCCACATTCGGTTCTATAGTGCAAAACGGAAAGTTAGCCGCCTGCGCCTTTGCGTTTGATAAGCAATTAAAAAGAGTTGATTTACCCACATTCGGCAAACCCACTATACCACATTGTAAACCCATTTTTTTTAGAATCAAGAGTAAAGAGCCAAGAAACAAGATAAAAAGCTCTGATTCTTGGCTCTTGATTCTTGTTTCTTGATTCTGTATAAAGGCTGCAAAGATAACAGAAATTTAATGCCCTTAATTTGAAAAAATAAACGACTTTTGCCAAAGTTACCATTGGGTATAAATTCAGTATTAAATATGTAAACACACGAGGGAATTTTTATGGAAGAAATAGTTGAGCAAATAGAATTGCTATTAGAAAAAGATAGTACGCCGCAACTTAAAAAGTATTTGAACAGCCTCAATATATCTGATGTTGCTGAACTTATAGACGAACTTCCTGAAAATGCTCCGTTGTTTATTGAAACGTTATCGCTTAACCGTTCGGTAAACGTATTTCGTATCCTTGATTTTCCTACGCAGGAGCGTATCATTAAAAAACTTTCAGGTGATAGAATTGCAGCTTTAATAAACGAGTTGCCGCCCGATGACCGTACCGCTTTATTTAGCGAAATGCATGGCGATACGGTAAGCGCATTGATATTGCATTTGTCGCCCGAGGATAGGAAAGAAGCATTATCCTTACTAGGATATAAAGAAGATAGCGTTGGCCGCTTAATGACTCCCGATTATATCGCAGTTAAAAAAACATGGGACGTTAACCGGGTACTTTCGCACATTCGCCGGTATGGTAAAAACTCTGAAACCATTGATGTAATTTATGTGGTTGATGAAAACGGGGTATTGTTGGATGATATTCGTATCCGTGAAATATTATTGGTAAAACCTGAAACTAAAATAAGTGACCTGATGGACGGCCGCTTAATAGATTTGAAAGTTACCGACCCGCAGGAAGAAGCCATTAATATTTTCCGTATGAATAACCGGGTTGCTTTGCCGGTTACCGATGATGCCAACATACTTTTAGGTATTGTTACGGTTGATGATATACTTTGGATAGCCAACGAAGAGTATACCGAAGACATACAAAAAATTGGTGGTACCGAGGCTTTGGACGAGCCTTACCTTGATATTAATTTGTTCAGGCTGGTACGCAAAAGGGTAGGGTGGCTTATTATTTTATTTTTAAGCGAGATGCTGACATCAAGTGCTATGCAATACTTTAATGATGTTATAGCCATTGTGGTGCCGTTGACTTTTTTTATACCGCTCATTATGTCAAGCGGCGGCAATAGTGGCTCGCAAGCGTCAACACTTATTATACAGGCTATGGCTTTGGGAGAAGTTACCTTGGCAGATTGGTGGCGGGTGATGCGCCGTGAATTACTTTCGGGGTTAATGTTGGGTGTGATATTAGGTACAATTGGCTTTTTCCGTATAGTTATCTGGAGTTCATTTAGTCATATATACGGGCCACACTGGTTATTGGTAGCGTTTACGGTTGGGTTTTCTTTAATAGGTATTGTGCTTTGGGGGTCACTGGCAGGCTCCATGTTGCCTATATTAATGAAAAAATTAAAGCTGGACCCTGCAACTTCATCTGCCCCATTTGTGGCTACCCTGGTTGACGTGACCGGGCTGATCATATATTTTAGTGTGGCGCTTGTTGTGATGCACGATGTGTTGCAAAACGCACGCGCCTTACCTCATTGATGTCAGTTGAATTTAATTGCTTTATATATTTAATAATTTAAGGCTGAATAAACAAAACAGTGGAAACAACCAACTTAACACGATCACCTGACAGCGATAAACCACTGGTGTTGGTATTAAATCAGCAGGCTAAGTACTTTTTGCATACCGCAGGCAAATGGGCAAGTTTTTTAGGTAAACTTGGTTTTGTTACCGCCATATTGATTGCAATTTCAGCATTTTTTGTAGGCCCGCTGTTTTCAGTAATGGCCAGGTTTGATCAAGTACCTCAAATTCCGTGGATAGGCGGAATAACGGGTTTTGTAGCTATTGTTGTTGCGATATTTTACTTCTATTTCTCGTTTTACCTGTACCGGTTTGGCAGGGGTATAAAAAGAGGCGTTACATTCCAAAGCGAGGCCGAGGTCGCATCGGCATTGGGCAAGCTTAAAGCGTTTTTTAAATTGTGGGGCATAACCACTATTGTATTAATAGCACTTTATATAATGATTATAGTGGCTTTAGTGGCTGCGGGGCCTGCATTGCAACAGGCTGTTGGCACAAACAGTGCCATATCTTAAATACTTTTAAAACACAAAACCCCGCCGGGGAGGCAGGGCTTTTGCTTTGGGTTTATAATTGGTCAGTTAAAATTATATTTCAAATGAGAAATCCTCGTCAGCAGTTTTAGCAACTTCAGACGAATCGTACTCATAACGTTTCTCTACAACTTCCTGGTGTTCTTTGATGTAATCGATAGTTCCCATCAGACCCTCGGCAAATTTTTCAAAGTCTTCTTTATACAAAAAGATTTTGTGTTTTATGAAAACACCGTCCTCTAAACGTTTTTTGCTTTCGGTAATAGTAACATAATAATCATTAGACCGGGTTGCCTTTACATCAAAAAA
>Ga0206854_1046_pt1 | contig 37421 bp, 31 predicted proteins | sample Alteio_BWOrgCont_50_FD_152870 | JGI IMG/M metagenome (GOLD analysis project Ga0206854, IMG submission 152870) | Enriched cells from forest soil in Barre Woods Harvard Forest LTER site, Petersham, Massachusetts, United States -... | ecosystem: Environmental > Terrestrial > Soil > Temperate forest >...
GTTACAAAGGATACGAAAACGAGAGCCATGGGCGTTTTATTACCTTTCAGTAACCATGCGACCGCACAAATACGGCTCAAGTGGCTGGAACGGTGCAAGAGCCGAGCCAGGCTCTTCGCTTCCGGGTGGGTGGTGGGGTATTGTGTGGGGATGCAAAACTTCATGATTTGTCTGCGGGCTGAGCAGCCTGTGCGCCGTTTCGTCCAGATTGTTTGCGTGGGTATTGTTGCAGCGTGCATGAGTGCAGGGGCGCAGACGAAGAAGCCTGCTGCTCCGCAGACTGTGCAGCAGAACGATGCGGAGTACACGGCGAAGATCAAGGAGTATCTGAACGATCCGCGGGTGACGACGGAGCTGGTGGATCATTTGCCGGCGAGCGCGACGGTGCCGACGCCGCTGAAGTTTTTTGGCAAGATGCCGGGGCAGCCGGGAGAGCTGTACTACAGCGAAGAGATCAACAACTACTACGAGAAGCTGGCGCAGGTTTCGCCGCGGGCGAAGTTCTGGAAGTATCCGCTGAAGAGCGAAGAGGGCCGCGACATGGTGGTGCTCGCGATCGGTGATGAGGAGACGATCAAGCACCTGGACAAGTACAAGGCTGACCTGGCGGCGCTGGGCGATCCGCGCAAGACGACGCAGGAAGAAGCGCAGAAGATCATTCATACGTCGAAGCCGATTTATTGGATTACGAGCGGCATTCATTCGCCGGAGACGGGCGGGCCGGAGATGCTGGTGGAGCTGGCGTACCGGCTGATCGTGGAGGAGTCGCCGTTTATCCAGGAGATTCGCAAGAACGCGATTGTGTTTATTACGCCGGTGATTGAGACGGACGGGCGCGACAAGCAGGTGGACACGTACTACTACGGCAAGGTGACGGGCAAGCCGCGGCCGCCGCTGATGTACTGGGGCAAATATGTGGCGCATGACGACAATCGCGACGGCATGGGTCAGTTCCTGAACATGACGAAGAACATGACGGCGGGGATGCTGGAGTGGCATCCGACGGTGCTGCATGATCTGCATGAGGCGCAGTCGTATTTGTATGTTTCGACGGGAACGGGGCCGTATAACCCGAGCCTGGATGCGATGGCGGTGGATGAGTGGTGGATGCTGGCGGAAACAGAAATTATGGAGATGACGAAGCGTGGCGTGCCGGGCGTGTTTACGTATGGGTTCTACGACGGGTGGGTGCCGAACTATCTTTTCTGGATTGCGGAGACGCACAATTCGTTTGGGCGCTTTTATGAAGTGCAGAGCTACGGGCCGGATGTGCAGGAGCATCTGCAGCTGCCTCCGACGACGACAAGCAGAGAGTGGTACAGGCCGAATCCTCCGCTGCCGGATATTAAGTGGGGACCGCGGAACAACGTGAACATTCAGGAGAGCGCGATTTTGTTTGCGCTGAACAAAGTGGCGAAGGACCATGAGCTGTATCTGGAGGACTACTGGCTGAAGTCGAAACGCAGCGTGGACAAAGGAACAGCGGGGCCGGTGTATGGCTGGGTGATTCCTGCAGGGCAGGCGCACCGGATGAATACGGTGGAGATGGTGAACGACCTGCGGCGTCAGGGTGTGGAGATTCAGACGGCGAATGCCGCGGGAACGATGGGCGGCGTGAGTGTGGCGGCGGGGGATTATGTTATCCGCGCGGACCAGCCGTACAGGACGCTGGTAGATTTGTATTTCAGTCTGCAGAACTATCCGGTGAGTAATCCGCTGCCGTATGACGATACGGGATGGACGATGCCGCTGCAGCGCAATGTGACGGTGCACGAGGTGAAGGACAAGAAAATCTTTGAGACGCCGATGACGATGCTGACGGCGGACGCGGAGCCGAAGGGAATCGTGCAAGGCAACGGACCGGTGCTGGTGGTGGTGAACAACACGGACAACGTGCTGACGACGTTCCGGTTTGCGAATGCTGCTGTGCCGATGGAAGCGGCGGAAGATGATTTCACTGTCGACGGGCATGCGGTGCGGGCAGGTGCGTTTGTGATTCGCGATGGAGCGAATGCGGCGGTGAGGGATTCCATCGCAAAACTTGGGCTGGTTGCGTATGCGACGGCTGCGCCCACGGTGAAGACGCACAAGCTGACGGTGCCTCGGATCGGGTACGTGCATAGCTGGGCGCGGACGCAGGATGAGGGATGGGTGCGCGCGGCGCTGGATCACTACGGCGTGAAGTACGACTACTTTGCGGATCAGAAATTGCGCGAGGGAAATCTGCGCGCGAAGTATGACGTGATACTTTTTCCGTCGATTGGCGGGAGCTCGGTCTCGCAGGTGAATGGAATTCCGAAGACGGGCAAGGATGCGATTCCTTATCAGAAGACGAAGCTGACGCCGAACCTGGGGGTCGAGGATTCGAGCGACGACATTCGCGGCGGTATGGGCATTGAAGGCCTGGCGGAGCTGGTGAAGTTTGTGGAGGCGGGCGGAACGCTGATCACGGAGGGGTCGACGGCGACGATCCTGCCGGATTATGGGATTACGCCGCGAGTGACGGTGGAGCATCCGACGACGATGTATGCGCGCGGTGCGGAGATGCGCGCGCACATCGCGGACAAGAAGAGCCCGATCGTTTATGGCTACACGGGCAACCAGATGCCGGTGTACTTCAACCAGGACCCGGTGCTTTCGACGCGTGCCGGTGGGGGATTTGGGCGATCGGGGCCGACGGTGGAGGGCGTAGGACAGGACATCACGCCGAATGCCGCGCCGATCCATTTGTCTCCGTATAACGGCGATGACAGCACGGTGAAGGAGCCGGCGAACTTGCCCTCGCAGGAGCGTGAGCGTGGCGCGGCGCGGCAGGCGCTGCGGCAAGGTGGAGCGGCGGAGGCGGCAGAGGCTGAGCCGCGCGTGGTGCTGGCGTTTCCGGAGAAGCCGGAGGACATGTTGCTGTCTGGTGAACTGGCCGGAGGGCAGGCACTGAGCGGGCGAGCGCTGGCGGTCGATCAGCCGTTGGGCAAAGGGCACGTGGTGATGTTTGCGCTGCGGCCGTTCTGGAGATGGCAGACGCAGGGAACGTTCGCACTGGGGTTCAATGCGATTGTGAACTGGGACAATTTGGGGGCAGGTGCAGCGGCGCCTAGGCCGGCGAGAAATGCTGCTGCGGCGCCGGGAGAGAATTAGAAGGCGTGGGCGCAGGTTCCAGGGCTCAGGTTCCAGAAGGCAAAGGCAAGAGCAAAAGCTTGAACGCAAAGGACGCGAAGGGAAAGACAAGGTACACAAAGGACGGCAAGTTCTTTAACGCAGTGGGCGCGGAGGTTTCGCGGTGGACGCGGTTAAAGGCAAAAGCAAATACGGGGATTCTTCGGCCTGCGGCCTCAGAATGACGACGAGCTGTTTGTGGGGAGTTCGGGGGTGGCGGCGAGGAGTTGCTGCGTGTAGAGCTCGCGGGGTGTGTTGCAGACTTCGGACCAGGTGCCGTGCTCGACGATGCGGCCGTGCTGCATGACCGCGATGTTGTGTCAGAGGTAACGCACCAGCGGCATGGAGTGCGAGATGAAGAGACAAGTGAGGCCGTAGCGCGTTTGCAGACCGCGAAGCAGGTTGATGATCTGCGCGCCGACGGAGACGTCGAGTGCGGAGACGGGCTCGTCTAAAACGAGGAGCTGGGGGCGGAGGGCGAGTGCGCGCGCGATGTTGATGCGTTGGCGCTGGCCGCCGGAGAACTCGTGGGGATAGCGAGAGAGCGCGGAGGGATCGAGGCCGACTTCAGATAAGAGATGGGAGATGCGAGATGTGATGCCTTCTGCCGGGCGTTCGTGATGGATGGCGAAGGGCTCGGCGAGGATTTGGCGGACGGTCATGCGCGGGTTGAGCGCGGCATAGGGATCCTGAAAGACAATGGCGAGATGGCGGCGAAGGCGGCGTAGATCGCGGGGCGGGAGAGTGGTGAGGTTGATGGTTTCAGAAGCAACTGGGGTTTCGCCGGGCGTGGGGTAGTAGAGGATTTCGCCGGAGGTGGGTTCGAGGAGGCGGAGGAGGATGCGAGCGAGAGTGGATTTGCCGGAGCCGGATTCGCCGACGAGGCCGAGAGTTTGGCCGCGGTGGAGGGTGAGAGAGACATCGGAGAGGATGCGCTTGGAGTCGATGTCTTTGGTGAGGTTGTGGGCGGAGAGAAGCATAAGGCAGTGAGTAGAGGGTAAGGAGTAAGGAGTAGAAAAAGCAAAGGCAAAGGCAACCGCTTTGACGCAAAGGGCGCAAAGGTCAAAAAAACAAGTTTCGCAAAGGTTGATTTTCGCTAGGTGTTTTCGCTGAAGATGATTTGCCAGCCGGCGGCGGTTTTTTCGAGGACGAGGGTGAAGGTGCCGAGGGCGTCGCCGCCGACTTTCTTGTTGCGCATGAGGTGATATTTGCCGGTGGCGAGAGCAAAGTTGTCGCCGAGAGCGCGGACGATCACTTCAGAATCTTCGATGGAGCCCATGGCTTCGCGGTTGGGAAAGATGGTGTGGTAGGCGCTGCGGATGGCAGAGACTCCAACGACCCGGCTGCCGAGAATGGCTGCGGTGTCGGGTGCGTCTTTGAAGAAGGAGACGTAGCCGTCAAGGTCGCCGGTGTTCCAGCGAGCCTGCTGCGCGAGGATGACCTTGGTGACGTCAAGCTGCTGCTTGGTGGCGGTGTAGAGCTGGTCGGGCTGCTGGGCGAGCGCCGGTTGAATAGCGAAGAGCGCTAGAAGAAGAAGCAGGCGCATGGTGGCACCTCAGTCAAGAGAAGATGCAATCATCTTACGGCGAGCTAGTGTGGGCCGTATGTCAAGAGGTTGTCAAGGTTTGGTGGGCGGCGGAAGCGAGGTGCTGTCGTCGCGGACGATCTTCCAGCCGGTGGGAGTGTGCTCGACGACGAGGAGGAAGAAGCCGTCGGCATTGCCGCCACCGGCGGTAGTGCGCTCGAGGTGGAAGTGGCCGGTGACGGTGGCGAAGCGGGCATCGAGCGGCTGGGTTTCGAGCTCGGTGAAGGAGAGTGTGCCCATCTTTTCGGGTGTGCCGTAGACGGACTTGTAGGTGGCGACCATCTGGTCATAGCCGCGGCTGACACGATGGCCGATGAAGAGGATGTCAGGAGAATTTTTGTAGCACTTGGCGAAGGCGTCGATGTCATGACGGTTCCAGTCGTCGACGGACTTGAGCATCATGGCTTTGATGTCGTGGTCGGCGGGAGCCTGGGCGCGGGTGGGGACGGAGATCAGAAAGCAAGCGAAGACGAAGAGCATACCCCAGGGGCTAAAGCCCGTTCTCTTTAGGGGCCGGGTGAGACCCGAGGCTGAAGCCTCGGGGTACCTGAGTGTGCGGGGAACTGAAATGGAATGAACAGAGATCATGGGACTCCTTGAGAATTGCATGGACGCCTACAATATAAACATGCCGGAAGCAGTTGCGGGAACGAAGGTGGTGCATGCGGTGTGTACGCATGACTGTCCGGACTCTTGCGGCGTGCTGGTGACGGTGGATGAGCTGACGGGGCGGGCGGTGAAAGTGCAGGGCGACCCGGCGCATCCGGTGACGCGGGGATTTTTGTGTGGGAAGGTGGCAAGGTACCTGGAACGGGTTTATTCGCCGGAGAGATTGCTGTATCCGATGAAGCGCAGGACGGGTGTGGCGAAGAGGCCATTGCCGAAGGGGCGTGAGGCGGAGGCGTTTGAGCGGATCAGTTGGGATGAAGCGCTGGAGCTGATTGTCCAGCGGCTGAAGAAGACGGCAGCGGAGTTTGGGCCGGAGAGCGTGCTGCCGTACAGCTATGCGGGGACGATTGGGCAGCTGGGGTTCGGGTCGATGGACCGGAGATTTTTTCACCGCATGGGCGCGAGCCAACTGGACCGCACGATTTGTGCCAGTGCGGGTGGAGCAGCGCTGAAGCAGGTGTACGGCGTGAAGCTGGGGACAGCTCCGCAGGATTTTGCGCATGCGGGACTGATGATTGTGTGGGGCGGGAATGTGCATGGGAACAACATTCATCTGTGGCCGTTTATTGAGGAGGCTCGGAGGAGTGGGGCGCGGCTGGTGGTGATCGATCCGTACAAGACGCGGACGGCGGCGCTGGCGGATGAGCACTGGGCGATACGGCCGGGGACGGACCCGCTGCTGGCGCTGGCGATGATGCATGTGATCTTTCGCGACAAGCTGGAAGATGCGGAGTACATGCGCGAATGCACGGTGGGCGGCGATGAGCTGCGTGAGTTTGCGTTGCGTGAGGAGCATTTGCCGGAGCGAGCGGCGGAGATTTGCGGGATTGAGGCAGAGGCGATTGAGCGGCTGGCGAAGGAGTATGCGCGAAGTGGGCGCGAGGGTCGGAAGGCTGCGGCGATCCGGCTGAATTATGGGATTCAGCGGTGTGAGAACGGTGGGACGGCGGCGCGGGCGGTGTGCATGCTGCCGCTGATTACAGGGAGCTGGAAGAAGCGCGGCGGTGGCGTGCTGCTGTCGACGAGTGGGTCGTTCCCGTTTGAGCAGGAGCGTCTGCAGATGCCGGAACTGATGCGGAAGAGTGAATTGGGACGAGATGCACGCGTGGTGAATATGAATGAGCTGGGAGCTGCGTTGACGGAGTTGGATGAGCCTCCGGTGAAGGCGCTGTTTGTTTATAACTGCAATGCGGCGGCGGTGGCTCCGGATTCGGAACGCGTGCTGAAGGGGTTGCGGCGTGAGGATTTGTTTACGGTAGTGCATGAGCAGTTCTTTACGGACACGACGGATTATGCGGATGTGGTGCTGCCGGCGACGACGTTCCTGGAACACAAGGAGTTGATGGGAGCGTATGGGCACCTGTATGCGCAGGTGAGCGAGCGCGCGATTGAGCCGCTGGGCGAAGCGCGGATGAATGTGTGGCTGTTTGGCGAGCTGGGGGAGAGGATGTTTCCTGGTGAGCCGGAGTTTGAAGATCGTGAAGAAGAGTTGATCGCGCAGGCGCTGGATACGAAGCACGCATGGTTTGCAGGTGTGACGAAAGAACGGCTGGAGCGCGAGGGACATGTGGCGCTGCAGCTTCCGGCGAATGAACAAGGTAACGTGTTGCCGTTCAGCACGCGAGAGTGGTTCCAGACGGCGAGTGGGCGTGGAGAGTTGACGCCGGTGCCGGCGTTTGTGGCGCCGGTGGAGTCGCGTTGCGGTGTGGGTGCGCAGGATGGAAAATTTCCGCTGGAGATGCTGGCGCGCAAGGCGGACAACTACATGAACACGACGTTCGCGAATTTGCCGGGGCACCAGCAGATGGAACGCAAGCTGGCAGGCGTGCTGGAAATGCATGAGGTAGATGCGGCGGCGCGTGGAATCCTGAATGGCGATGCGGTGACGGTGTGGAATGAGCGCGGGAAGATTGCGCTGACGGCGCAGGTGAGTGAAAAAGTTGGCGCAGGTGTGGTGAGCGCACGGCTGGATTGGCAAAAGCTTTCTTCCGATGGCGTGAATGTGAATGTGCTGACGAGCCAGAGGCTGACGGATATTGGAGGCGGGGCGACGTTTTATTCGACGCTGGTGGAGGTAAGCAGAGGGTAGAGCGTAGAGGGTAGAGTGTAGAAAAGGCACTCAGGTAGATGGAATCTGTGCGGATGGATAAGTGGTTGTGGGCGGCGCGGTTCTTCAAGACGAGAGCGCTGGCGGCGGAGAGCTGCGCGATGGGACGCGTGGTGGCAGGCAGTGTTGTGGCGAAGGCTTCGCGCGATGTGCACGTGGGTGACAGGCTGCGGGTGAAAAATGCGAGTGGGGATTTTGAGATCGAGGTGATGGGATTGAGCAGCGTACGCGGGCCGGCGGCGAAGGCGCAGGAACTGTATCGCGAGACAGAAGAGAGCAAGGCGGCGCGGGCGAAGGTGGAAGAGGCGCGGAAGTTGATGCCGGAGTTTGATATGCCGGTGGGACGGCCGAGCAAGAAGCAGCGGCGGGATATTCAGAAGTGGCGGGGGCGGTAGTGCAGGACTAGACTTCTTTCATTGGAGCTGTCCACTTGAGCAAGCGATCGATAGTTTTGATTATCTTGACTACGGTCACACTTTGCTGTGTGTTTTTTGTGTTTCGCAGGAATCACCGCAGCGGTTATGACATCGATGCAATTGACCGGCTTAGCTTTTACCGGGACAATCTGCCGATAGGTTCAACACGTCTTCAAGTATTGAATTTTATTTCACAGCATCCGATCAAAAACTACGGGAATCATGGGCTGGTGCACCAAGAACTAGGTTCGCTGCAATACCCTCTGGGAGAAGTGCAAAGTCCACTGTATTGCAGCCGGCAGGTTGACTATCTTTATTTCGTGTTTTCATCCAATCCTTCTGATGCGCAAAAGGGTCCGCAATCTGCGGACGATAAGCTCGTCGAGATAAATTTGGGTGGGGAGCTGCAGGATTGCTTGTGATGCCTAGGCGAGGCCGGTGGACTGGGCTTGTTCGTGGGCGTGGTAGCTGGAGCGGACGAGGGGGCCACTCTCGACGTGCTTGAAACCCATCTGCAGGGCTTCGTGCTTGAGGAAGGCGAACTCGTCGGGGGTGTAGAAGCGCGACATGGGGAGATGGTCGCGCGAGGGGCGGAGATATTGGCCGATGGTGAGGATGTCGACGTGGCGGTCGGCGAGGTCGCGGAAGACGGCGAGGAGCTCGTGCATCTCTTCGCCCATGCCGACGATGATGCCGGTCTTGGTGACGAGAGGTGAGATATGAGATGTGAGATGTGAAGACGCTATGGATTCACGTTTGGCTTCGGCGAGGAATTCCAAGGAGCGCTCGTAGCGGCCGCCGGATTTTGCGACGCGATAGAGACGCGGCACGGTTTCGATGTTGTGGTTCAGGATTTCGGGGCGGGCGGCGACGACCATGCGGCGAGCTTCGGCGACACCTTGAAAATCGGGCGTGAGAACTTCGACGTGGCAGCCGGGAGCTTGTTTGCGAATCTCGGCGATGACATTGACGAAGGCGCGGGCGGCGCCGAGGTTATCGTCGTCACGATTCACGCTGGTGATGACGGCGTGCTGGAGGCCGAGAGAGGCGACGGCGTAGGCGACGCGCTCAGGCTCGGTGTGGTCGATGGGCTCGGGCTTGCCTTTGGGCACGGCGCAGAAGCCGCAGCGGCGCGTGCAGAGATTGCCGAGCATCATGAAGGTGGCGGTCTTGTGGTTCCAGCACTCGCCGATGTTGGGGCAGTGAGCGGACTCGCAGACGGTGTGCAGGTTGAGGTCGCGGGCGAGTTTTTTGAGGTTGTGGAAGGTCTCTCCCATGGGCGCACGGGCCTTGAGCCAGGCGGGCTTGGGCGTGGGCTTGCGGGGAGAGAGGTCGATCTGGACTAAATCCGACGACAAAGGCTCGGGTTGGGCGATGGGAGACACGCTGTATTGATTGTAGCTTTTTAGGGATTAGGGATTAGGGATTAGGGATTAGGGATTTAGCGGCGGAGGCGTTCGCGGACCTGGGGGCGGACGAGATAGAGGAAGAAGCAGAGCTCAAGCAGCGCGCGGACGATGAAGAAAGCCACGTGATTGTGGCCGTAGAGATAGATGTCCCCGATGGACATGACGAGGCAGCCGGCGGTGACGAGAGCCCATCCCCAACGGTGCAGACGAAGGAAGCCGAAGACTCCGATGACGAGCAGAGAGCAGGCAGAGAAGATGCCGTACTTGGCGGGGCCGGCGCCGAAGATTCCGCGCAGAGCGGCGAAGGCGTTGAGCATGGTGACCAGCAGAAGAAACATGCTGATGGCTGCCATGCCGGGGAGAATGCCGCCGGTGACGATGGGCTTTGAGGATTCGGAAGAGTCAGGGGTGTCTGGAATCATGGGCTGGGATTAGTTTATCGCTGCAGTGGAAGAAAGCTTACCTCAGGGCTAAAGCCCCAACTCTGTAACAGTCCTGATGAGACCCGAGCCTAAAGGCTCGGGGTACCTGATCTTCGCCAGCCTCAAGAGCAAAGATGTGCGAAGGCAACCGCTATAGAGTGTGAAGGTAGGCGAGGAGGTTTTGGAGGTCGGTGGGATCGGTATTGGGAGAGGCGGGCATCATCCGGTGGCCGTGGAGGATGGTGGCGGTGACACGGTCGTCGTTGGCGGGAGCGCCGCTGGGCAGATAAGGCTTTTTGTAGAGGCTGAGCATGGATGGGCCCTGGACGGCTGCGCCAGTGCGCGGGCCGGTCTCGCGGTCGTTGTGGCAAAGCGCGCAGTGCGACTGGAAATATTGGTGGCCGAGAGATTGCTGCGGAGTCAGCTCAGAGAGCGGAGTGGGAGGAGCGACGCTGTGGCAGCCGGTGAGGAGCACTGCGATCAGGATGAGGGGGGATTTTAGTGAGCGCATGGAGTCTGGTGGCCGCATCGTGCAAAGTCAAACATTGTGCGAACCCACCCATGACGATGAAGCTGTCATGGATGGGGCACCCGATTGTTACAAGCCTGATTATTTTGCGGAGTTTTTGAAAATTTGTTCGGCGAGGTAGTTTTCTACTTTGGCCTGATCGTGGAGCATTTCGAAGTAAGCGCCCTTGAGAAGCTGTGAGCGGCTGTCATGGAGTTGCTGGCGAATGGCCTGCTGCACACGAGGATCGCTGAGGTCGCGCTGGCCCTGAGCGGCTTTTTCGAGCAGACGGAATATGGCGTAGCCGCCGACGTGCTTGGGATCGTTCTGGTCAGGGAAAGGAATGATGTCTGTGTCCTGGCCGGGGTGAAGCTTGCTGACGGCGGCATATACAGAGGGCTGCTGCTTGAGCGCGTTCTCAGGAATCAAGCCCATATCGCCGCCGTTGGGTGCGGTGGTGGGATTCTCCGAGAAGTTCATGGCGATGGTGCCGAAATCTTCACCGGAGTCGAGGCGAATCTTGATGGCCTGGATCTTCTTGCGGGCGTCCTCTTCGCTGTTGGCTTTGTTGTTCTGGAGATTATTGTTGTCGTCCTTGGCCGGCGCACTGGTCACGATGATCTGAGCGAGGTGAAGCTCGTTGTCGGGAAGATTGAACTCAGCTTTGTGCGCGTTGAAGTAATCGGCGACATCCGCATCGGTGACGGTAATGCGGGAGTTGATCTCCTTGTTGAGAAGCTTGTCGATGGTGATGGAGCGGCGCTCGATGTGGCGAATGTCATCGAGCGTCTGGTTGCTGGCTTTCAGCTTGGCCGCGAACTGCTCTTCGTTGTAGGGCGCCTTCATCTCGGCGATCTTGGCATCGACCTCGGCGTCAGTAGCGGTGAGGTTCTGCTTGGCGGCGCGCTGCTCGACGATCTCTTCTCCGATGAGCTCATGGAGGATGTTGAGGCGGAGAGTATCGGCTTCGTCGGGCGAGGGCTGCTGGGGATTCTTGGAGAGCTGCTCGTTATAGAGCTTGTCGACATCGGCACGGAGAATGGGCTTGCCGTTGACGGTGGCGACGACGCCTTCCTGCGGGCCCCGGTTGCAGGCAGTGAGGGCGAACGCGGCGAGGACAAGAAGAGCAGAAGATTGAATGATTTTTCGCATTGTGGGGGAAGGATTCCTGAGCCTCGGAGAGGCGGCAACAGCAGACTTCAGTTTACAGGAGGAGAGGGTAGAAGCGGGGATTTTGGTGGGTCATCAAGGGGCGTACCTCAGCGGCTACACTGGCGGCTTTTATTGCCGACATATTGGCCTATCCGACAGACAGGAACCGAGCCCGACTGCATGCAGGAGTTCGACTGGGTTGAGGCAGAAAAGGTTAGAGCGGAGGAAGATCGACGACGCGGACGCTGGTGATGGCGGGGACGCTGCGCAGGTCTGCAACGGCTTTTTCGAGGGCTGGCTGGTTATCAAGCTGATCGAGCTGGATGACTGCCAGGGCCTGCGAAGTGCCGGGCGTGGCGGCAGCGGAGGCGCGGCGGCGGCCGAGGGCGAAGCTGGCAATGTTGAGCTGGGCTTCGCCGAGCAGGGTGCCGATGCGGCCGATGACGCCGGGGACGTCCTGGTTGCGGATGATGATGAGAGCGCCGGCGAGCTCGGTTTCGATGTCGATGCCGTCGTAAGAGAGCAGGCGCGGAGAGTGGCCGTGGAGGACGGTAGCGAGGCCGGTCCATTCGCCGCGAGATTGCTGCTCAGGACCGCTGGAGGATTTGCGAGCCCAGTGGATGGTGAGGCGAAGGGTTGCGCCGGTGCCTCCGGGGACGTGCTCGTGCTTTTCTTCCTGCACGCGAATGCCGCGGTCGGCTGCGGCGGCGGATGCGTTGATGCGGTTGACGCCATCGGCGCCGTGGAGAATTCCGGCGATGGCGGCGTTGCGCAGGAGATCGGTCTTGAGTTGAGCGAGGCGGCCGTTGTAGGTGAGGGAGATACCTTCGACCTGGCCGAGAGAGGTGTTGCCGGTGCCTGTGCCGGTGGCGTGGCCGAGAAGCTGGCCGAGGCGGTCGGCCATTTCGATGTAGGGCGAGAGCTCGGCGTACTCTTCTTCGCTGAGCGAGGCGACGTTGACGGCGTTTTGAACGACGCCGAGCTTGAGGAAGTCGCGAACCTGGTTGGCGAGCTGAATGCCGATGGCCTCCTGGGCTTCGTCCGTGGATCCGGCGATGTGTGGCGAGAGCAGAACATTGTCGAGACCGATGTAAGGCGAAGGTGTGGGCGACTTGTGCAGCGGCTCGTGGCGAAAGACATCGAGCGCGGCGCCGGCGACGTGGCCGGATTTGACGGCTTCGGCGAGAGCTTCATCGACGATGAGCTCGCCGCGCGCGCAGTTGACGATGCGTACGCCTTTTTTCATGAGAGCGAGTGAAGTCTTGTTGATGAGGCCTTCGGTCTGCGGTGTGAGGCCGACGTGGAGAGAGAGGAAGTCGGAGGTGGAAAAGATTTCGTCGATGGGGACGAGGGTGATGGAGTTTTCGCGGGCGATGACGGGAGCGATGAAGGGATCGTAGCCGAGGACGTTCATGCCGAAGGCGTTGGCGCGGCGCGCGACTTCGAGGCCGATGCGGCCGCAGCCGACGATGCCGAGAGTTTTGCCGCGAAGCTCAGAGCCCTGCAGGGATTTTTTGTCCCACTTGCCGGCATGCATGGTGGCGTTGGCGCGCGGGATGTCGCGGCACATGGCGATCATGAGGCCGAGGGTGAATTCGGCGACAGCGACGGCGTTGGCGCCGGGGGTGTTCATGACGACGATGCCGCGGCGGGTGGCTTCGGGGGCGTCGATGTTGTCGACACCGACGCCGGCGCGACCGATGATGCGGAGCTTAGGAGCGGCGGCGAGGAGAGCGGCGTCAGCCTGTACAGCCGAGCGGACGATGAGGGCGTCGGCGTCGGCGAGTTCGGCGTGAAGATCAGTGATCTTGTCCGCAGTGACGCAGTTCCAGCCGGGTTCTTTCTGGAGGATGGCAAGAGTGGCGGGCGAGACTTTTTCGGCGAGAACGATCTTCAATGAGGACTCCGAGGCGCAAAAAGGTGTCAATCCTAGTTTAGCTGGTCAGCATTGAATATTGCCTGCGGCGGAAGGATGAAGGCTTTGAACGCAAAGGGCGCAAAAGTTAAGAGACAAGTTTCGCGAAGAAAGGCAAGAGTTTAACGCGATGTTCGCGATGTTTGTGCGCAATGTTCGCAATGAAGCTGCGAACGGATGGGCATTCGGTTTCGTTATTTCTTCAGCTGGGCGACGCAGGCATTGTCATATTGCTGGACGAGTTGCTGCAGCGTTTGAAGATCGATGAGACTCGCGGCGGTGTCATGCAGCATGCTTTCAATGCGTGCGGGAGTAAGGTCGGTGGCATTGTCTTCCATGAATACGGGTGTCATGGCGAGAGACTCCCGGTGGAAGAGCTCGACCGCTTGCTCATTAAGGCGTTGCTGCTCGGTGTAGAGGCCGGCATCGTCCTGAACTTCTCTGTAAGGCATAAAGCCGAGAGCGCCGGTGTCTTGAGCAGTGGTCCAGGCAGCGGCGTCGAAGGAACTGAATTCCATGGAATAGGTGAGTGAGCCGTGGAAGTTTTTTGAGTCGGCGCGAAGCCGATGGATGGCGTCGATGTTGGAGTGAATGCGATCGATGTCCTGCTGAATGAAAGTCAGATCTTTCTGAGCATTCTGGTGGTTGCTCTCAATCTCTTCGCGTATGTTGGCGCGGGCCTCGCGAACGATGTGGCGGTGGTGCAGCCAGTCGACGCCGGCTTCGAGCATGAGAGCGAGAAAGAGGCCGATGGTGATGATGACGATGTGGGTGAAGAAGTCTCGCCAGGAGTGAACGGGCTGATGAGGTGCGTGGATGTCCATGGGTGGCTCCGAATTATTTTGCGGCTATGGCTGCGGCGAAGGCCGGTTTTACGCGGGCGTTGGTGATGGCTGCTGCTGCGGCGAGCTTCTTTCTGTCCTCCGGGCTGCGGATAAAGTGGATAGGTTCGATGATTTCCTGCATGGAGGGAGCGGGAGTGAAATCAGGGAAATCTTTATTGACTCCCATTAGCCACGCGCCGCGGCGGTAGTTCGCCTCGAGAACATTTTGGGTGAGCTCGATCTCGGTTTCGAGCTGGGCGGGAGTGAGATGTGTGACGTCGGGATCGATGAAGGCGTACTTCTGCGCCTGAGTAACGGCGCGGTAGAGATCGACCTGCGTGGATTCCAGGATTTCGAGCTCGGAGTAGAGCGCATCGTCTTTGGTGACCTCATCCTGCGGCATGAGAGCGGTGACGCCGGTCTGAGTGGCGGTCTTCCAGGTGGCTTCGGTGATGGGCTCGTAGTAAGTGCCCCAGACGATGATGCCGGGTAATTTTTCTTCGGGTGTGCCGGGATGCTGCTGCAGGTAAACGAGGACGAGCAGGTTGTTCTGCATGAGAGCGCCGCCAGTCCGATAGTGGACCGTGTTCATGGCAAAGCTCTTGCGGTTGTGCTCGCGCTCGACGCGGAGAGCTTCGCGGGTTTCTTTTACCTCGTTGCGATGATGCATCCATTCGACGCCCGCCTCCATGCTGAGAGCGATGAGCAGACCGATGGTGATGGTGATGAGGTGAAGGAAGAAATCTTTCCAGGTGTGGATGGGCTCGCTGGGTGCATGAACGTCCATGGGTGGCTCCGTGCGATGGAATCAGGGCAAATCGAGCTGGCCCTGTGCTTTCTTCTCCGCAGCAAAGATATCAACTAATTTGAAATTCCCGCTCAGGAGAGTGTTTTCAGCGCCGATGAGATCGCGATTCCAGGTGCGGAAGACGAGGGAGGCTGAAGACTCAGACATCAAGAGGCTGAGATAGATGTGCAGGTCTTCCGGCTTGACGACGGAAAAATCGGGCTGGCCGTTGGGCAGAACAGGCAGCTCCTTTTCGAACTGGAATCGCTTGCTTTCGGCTTCACGCCAATGATCATAAAAGATGCTGACCTTCTCGCAGATGAGCTCGATTTCGGAGTAGCCATTGATCTCGTCGGGAGTGAGGAGTGCTGCGCCGCCGCTGGTCTTTGCGGAGCGCCAGATGGGATCGTCGGGGTAAGCGAAGAGCGGGAGTTTGTAAGGTGCGGGGGATGCCAGCGGCTTTTGTGTCCACGCAGCATCTTTCACGTTCTGGATGCGTGCAGAAATTATATTGAGGCTGTAATCCTGTGCCGCGGCCGTGCTGGTTGCGTCTCTGAGCACTTGTTCGGATTCGTGCTGCATGGACTCGCGGAGATCGTCTCGCTCGTGACGATGATGGATGGCCTCAACGGCTTGCTCCAGGCCGACAGCGATGAGCAGGCCGACGACGATGGTGGCGATGTGGATGAAGAAGTCAATCCAGGTATGCGTTTTTTCGTGGGGAGCGTGGACGTCGAGCATGAGACAGAGTGTAGAGCGTAAGGGGTAGAGCGTAGAGAAAAATTATGCGCGGGTGTCTAGCGCCTGGTCCGCTTGCGGGGAGTGGAGCGGCGGGCGCGAGGTCTGGGTGCGGGCGGATTCGGGTCGAAGGCCGGAGGCAGGCCGCTAAGTTGAAGCAGCATGTTGTTGGAGGCTTTGAATACGTTGTAGTGCGTGGAGACAGTGGCATCTGTGAAAGCGACGAAGAGAGCAGTGTTGGATGGATGGCTGATCGCAATGTAGGTGACGAAGCCGGCGCCGCCGCCGGTCTTTTCGACAATGGCGGAGGGTGTGTTGTCAAAGAGGTGCATCCAGCCGAGACCGATGCCGCTTACATCGCCGGCGTGCTCGAGGCCGGACTGGGATTTGAGATCGTGGGGATCGATGTAGACGGCTTGAGCAGTGGGATCCTGCGCGATAGGACCGGCGCCGAGGAGATATTGGAGCCAGAGAGCCATGTCGGAGGCGGTGGAGTAGACGCCGGCGCTGGCGACGGAATTCTGGGTGTCGGTGCAGGGGCCTTCGTCGTGCGCGCCCTGGAGGAGGCGATTGCACTGTGCGGGGTTAGGTGTGAAGCCGGTTTCGGTCATGCCGAGGGGCTGGGTGGTGCGCTCGGCGAAGAGCATGGCATAAGGCTTGCCGGCGGCGCTCTGGATGGCGTCGCCGAGGAAATCGAAGCCGACATTGGAATAGAGCGCGGAAGTGCCGGGCTCGGAGTGAAGACGCTGCGTGGGCAGCCAGTGCCAGCGGAAGTTGTAGCTGGGGAAGGTGAAGTGCGCTTCGTTTTCGCCGCGAGGAGCGCGGCCGACTTCGCGGGGAAGACCGGCGGTGTGGGTAGCGAGATCTTTTAAGGTGATGGGGCGGCCGGGCCAACCGGGGACGCGGACACCGGTGGGAGCGAAGCGCTGCAGTGGGTCTTCTAGATGCAGCGTGCCGTCATGCACCAGCTTGATGAGGAGATCGGTGGCGAAGATCTTGGAGAGCGAGCAGAGGCGGAGGATGGATTTTTCGTCGGGGAGTTTGCCACTGCCGGGAGCGGTTTCTCCATAGCCCTGAAAGAAAACTTCTTTGCCGCGAACGACGACCATGACCATTCCGGTAGAGCCGGAGCGGGTGAAGAGATCGGCGCCGAGTGGGCCGGCCTGAGACAGAGGAAGAACAGTTGCCGGTGGAAGCGGTGCGGGAACTTGTGCTGACAGAGGCAGCGGCAGGAGAAGAAGAGTGAGGAGAAGTTTGCGCACAGTTGGTGAATTGATTTTAGAGGAAGGGATTGTGGGTTGGACATTCTACTTCCCCACTCATCGGGCAAAAGCTTCCCGATGAATGGGCCACCCTATTTGCTGCCTCCCAGAAAGGAGGCATTCAGTTATCAGGCGCGAGGATCGAGCTGCGAGTTAAAGCAAAGGCGTGTTATTTGCCCGGAGTGGCAGCAGCGGGTTTGGCGGCGGGTGTGGGTGCGGGCGGCGCCGGAGCGACGTAAGGCGGCGGAGGCGTGACGCCCTGCACGCGGAGCGCAGTGTCAATGAGGTTGAAGACGAAAGAGACACTGACGTCGCCGCTGATCTTGTCGCCATTGATGAAGAGCGTGGGCGTGGCATCGACCTTGAAGCCCTCAGCATATTTTTGTGAGGCTTGGATGCCGGTGGTGTCCTGCTTGGCGAGGCAGGCGTCGAGTTTGGCTACGTCGACTTTCTGGAAGATGCCCTGGTCGTGAGTGATCTTGTCGAGATTCTGATTGACGAGTGGGAGGGTTTTGTCGACGGGTCCGGTCTGGAAGGGAGCGCTGATCTCTGACGCGTGTGAGTGCATGTAGTCAACGAGGGTCCAGTAGCCGCCGGGCGATTGCGCGGCGAGACAGTTGACATCGACGGCAGCGCGCATGGCCCAGGGATGCATGTCGGCAGGTAGCGGGTAATCCTTGTAGACGATGCGGACCTTGTCGCCGTAGCGATCGGTGAGCGCGGGGAAGAGGCTGGTGTGGAACTTGGCGCAGTAAGGGCACTCGAGATCGTCGAAGCCGACGATGAGGACGGGTGCAGTCTCCGGTCCACCGCGCGAAGGGCGGCCGGCATCGGAGACGAGAGCGCGGGGATCGCCGGAGATGTCATAGCGACTCATCTGCGCGAGGGTTTTGCCGTCGTCGGAGACGTAGAAGATGATGGGGTGCGAGGTGCTGCCTTCGTTGGAGACGGTGACGCTGACGGTATCCCAGCCGGGGAGATCGGAGGTGGCGCGCTCGCCGATATTGACGGTGGACTCGGGCGGGAGATCGGCCTTCTGGCGGAGAAGGACTTCGATGCGGCGGGCGAGCTCGGGAGCGACAGGCTTGCCGGGTTTGGCGAGCTGGCCAGGGACAGATGCGGCACTTTGCGAATTGGAAGGGGGCGGCGTTTGCGCGTGGCAACCGTAAGCGGTGAAGGCGGCGAGAAGCAGGAAGGAGGGCAGGTTACGAAGAATCAGCACAGTAGTTTGATTATCGCAGAGGGAGAAGGTGAGCCGAAGAAAGGAGTAGTGAGTAAGGAGTAAGGAGTAGAAAAGACAAGAACAACAACAAAGGCAAAGCTTAATGCGGCAGGCACAGGGTTTTGCGACCCAGAGAGAGAGAACAGGCTTTTCTATTCTTTAACCTCTACTGTTTATCGGCTGGGGTTAGAACAAGGCTTCGGCGCGGCGGAGGTTGCCGGCGGTGCCGATGTTGGCGAGGGTGAAGTTGAAGCGGTAGGCGCCTTCGTCGCGGACGGTGCCGAGGTCGTATTTGCGGTACTCGACAGAGAGGCCGCAGCAGTTCCAGTTGTAACTGGCCTGCAGGGTGATGTATTGAGCGTCGCCGAGATCGAGATCGATGCCGGCGCTGGCGGCGGCGGAGAGGCCGCGGCGGGTGGGCGCGCCATAGCCCAAGAGGACGCGCATCTGCGAAAAGTTGGAGATAGGTGAAGTGGCGAGAGTCAGGATATTGGTGACCGAATTGATGACGACGGTGCGGAAGCGCCCGGGCGCGTTGAGGCGGGCGTAAGAGAAGCCAGCGAAGAAGTTGCCTTCATGGGCATCGGCGAAGACGTTCTGGCTGGTGAATTTGCTGGCGCCGGTGTCGTAGTCGAAATCCCATTCGAAGTCGCTGTGACTGGAGGTGCGGAAGCGCATGCGCGAGATGACGGGAGAGATGGCGCGCGGTTCTGTGAGGAAGGCGATGCCGGAGAAGTCGAGAGTGGTGTCAAAGATATTGCGGCGTTGATCGATGACGGCGCCGCCGAAGTTCTGGGCGAAAAACATCTTCTGAGAGATGCGCCAACTGAACCACTCCTGCTGCGGCTGCTCGGCGGGCGCAGCGCAGGGGTCGGCGTGATGAGCATGGGTTGTAGTGGGAGAGTCAGGAGCGGTGGCGTTGATGCTGGGAATGCCGTTGGCATCGTTGGTATCGCGCGGATTGGGATTGAAGACGTCCTGAACGGCGGCTTCGGAGGTGTTCTGAAAGATGGCTTGCGGGTTGTAGGCGGAGCCCACGGGACGGTTGGGGCACTTGGCATTTTCGCGGGCAGCTTTGGCGGCGTTGATGTGAGGGCGGAAATAGAGATGCTGGGTAGCGCCGTATTCAAGCTCATCGGTATCGGCGGCGAGATCGGTGTCGTCGAAGCGAAGGAGCTGAAGGAAGTTGGAGATGCCGTGAACGTTGCGATAGGTAATCTCGGGCTCGATGGTGTGGCGGACATCAGCACCGAGAAGTTTCTGGAAGCGCACCGGGACTTTGAAGTCGCGTTCGACGATGGGCGGGCGGATGTCAACGTTGAGATCGACAGAGGTGCGCGAGATGGGAGTTGAGAGCTCGATGGGCGCGGCGTTGGGTGGATAGGGATTGTTGGGGTTATTGGAGTAGGGAATGCGGCGGGAGCGGGAGTAGAACGTTTCACGCAGAGCAATGCTTGAGAAGGTATGCCATCCGGCAAACGAAAGCGGAAGTGAAAGCTCGGGACGAACGTCGAGTCGCTCGACGATTCCAGAGGAGGTGAAATTCGGCTGGACACGCTTGAGGCCGGCAGCGGAAGAGGTGAGGCTCCAGATTAAGGGTGTGCCAAGAATGTGGTGGTCGAGCGCAGTGAAGTCGACAGATGGAGCATGAAAGATCCTGACTTCTTCGCCGGCGGTGAGGTAGGTAGGAGCAATCTTCTGGCCTTGATAACGATCGACGCGGGTATCGAATGAATAGCCATTCTGCTGATGAGTGACGAAAATTGTGGAGAGGATATCCGAGCTGACGGCCTGATTGAAGTTCTCGGTGAAGGCTTCGCGATAGATGTAGGAGCTGAGGTATTCGGCATCGCCGACAGCGCGAAAGGTGGGCGAGAAGCGGTAGCGGAAGGCTCCGGTGATGTCTTCGCCACCCTGATTGGTGTAGATGTTCATGGAAGTAGTGCCACCGCCGCTGGCGGGAACCGAAACGACGGAGTTGAAGCCGCGATCCTGCAGAGCGGAGAAATGCGCGTTGAAGAAGTTGTCGCCGAGGCCGCGATAGCGGAAGGTTGCATTCTCAGAGTAGCCGCGGAGGGAGTAATACATGAGGCCAATGGTGAGGTCGGAGGAGCGGCCGAGAACGAGGTAGGCCTGGTCTCCGATGGAGAGACCCTTGGACCCGGTGTTGGCGCTGGAAGAGGAGTAGCCGAGCGTGGGAATGAGAATGCCGGACTGACGGTCGCTGCTATCGATGGGGTGCGTGACGTAGGGCAGAAAGAGCAGTGGGATGCTGAGGAGCTTGAAGGTGGAGTTGGAAGCGCGCGCGATTTTGGAATCGAGTGTGAACTTGCTGCCAATCAGAAGCCAGTCGGGGTGCGGGAGAAGGCAGGACGTGACAGAGCCCTCGTAGATGACGTAGTTCGCGGGACCCGATTTGACGACTTTGCGGCCGCTGAAGAGGAATGGATTTTCCGTGACGTAACCGGGGCGAGCCATCTGATTGGAGAGGCCGACCGAGCCGGAGACATCGTAAAAGGTACCGGTCTGAGTATTGAGGTTGTAGATGCCGTGCGTGGCCTGGATGGATTCGTCGTTCTCTCCGCCGGTGACGTGGACGTGGCCGAGAAGGGTGACGTCTCCGGTTTCGCGATCGTAGGTAATGGTGTCGGCGCGGAGTATGCGGTCGCGAAAGGTGACGACGACGTTGCCGGAAGCCGAGTAAACATTGTCGTGGCGGGTCTGAGGCAGGTCGGACTCGATGACCGCGGCTTCAGGTGGAGCGGGCGGCGGCAGCGGTACAGCATTGGGGATGAGGCTGAGATCGGGTGGGCTGGGAAGGCTCTGCTGCGAGGAGGTTGCCTGCGGAGCGGGAGATGGGGGTTCCTGACTCGTTACGGTCTGAGCGCATAGAAGCTGGTGACCGCAGAGCATAGCGATGATAGTTATGAGAAGTGACAGTCTTATTGCGCGCCGATGCCTGAGCCGAGGTCTGGCAAAGATAGCGGGCAGAGGTGAGAAAAGACCGTCCACAGGATTAGAGGTTAACAGGTTTGAGCTACGCAGAGATGAGCTACGGGGCGACAGGGACCGAGGACGCCATCGCGGTATCGAGTGAAGCAGCTCCGGCGATGAGCGCACTGCAGCAGATGGCCGCGGAACGGCTGGCGGCACATCGCAACCGTAAAGCACAGGTGCAGGCTGAGCGTGCAGCTAAGAAAAGAGAGATGATGCAGCCCACTGTTGCGCAGCGGCAGAGCCGGGTGGGAGCTGCACGGGTTCGTGAGGCAGTTGCAGCACGATATGAAAGCAGCGTGAGCTACAGGGAATTTCTGGCTGCCGAGGCAGAGCGGGCGCTGGAACAGGTGCACGCCGCGGCTGAGAGTGCAGCCCGTGGGGCTCAGGCAGTTGCTGAAGCGCAGATGATGATGCAGGAGCTGGAGCAGTGGAACCGGAGCGAGATAGAGCGCTCGGTGCAGACTGCGAGGCTGGAGCCGGAGACAGGATTTGTTCCGCAGCTACAGGCTTCGGAATTGCAGGTGCGATTGCCGGAGGAACTGGCGGCGCAGAATTTATTTGTTGAGAGCCAGCACATGTATGCGCTGGATGCGATGCCGGTGTCCGATGCGGAGCTGGCTGAGCTGGAAGAGGAGATCGAGTTCCGGCTGTCGCCTGGATTTGCGGAGCACAACCTGGAGACGCAGACGATCCCGGCCAACATCATTGAGTTTCCACGACAACTGGTAGCACCACGCAAGGCGCGGCCGCGACTGGCAGAAGGACCTCTGCGGGATGAGAGCGAGCCGGAAGCGCAACTGCGGATCTTTGAGGTAGAGGCGGAACAGATCTCCGTGGAGGCAGTAGTTGCGGACTCGATGGAAGCTGCACCGGAGTGGCAGAGCCTGCAACTGGGATCGCCGCGAGAGACCGGAGCGATGCCGATGCCGATTGAATTTGCAATTGAGCCGCAAACGGCTGCGCTGCATCTGCGGATGATGGCTGCGCTGGTGGATGGCTGCCTGATGGTGGCGGCGTTTTTGGGATTTGCGTGCGTTGCGATGCGTATGGGCGGGCCGGCGCTGCGAGCTCTGCCGCTGCCTCTGATCGGTGCATGCGCGGCGGTGACCTTGACGGTGATGTTCCTGCTGTACCAAATGCTGTTCTTTACGCTGGCGGAGTCGACGCCGGGAATGCGGTACGCACGCATTGGGCTGTGTACGTTTGGCGACAGCAATCCGACACGGAAGGCGATGCGGCGGCGGGTGTGGGCGATGCTGATGGCGGCGAGTCCGCTGGGGCTGGGCGTGATCTGGATGGCGCTGGACGGCGAAGGGCTGGGGTGGCACGATCGGATGACGCGGATGTATCCGCGAGCGTATTAAAAACGGGATAAAGACGGCGAAAACTGCTGATTTCTATTGAGCGCAAGCCTTGATTGGAGGATGATGGAGCCACCTCTAACTAAGGAGTTTGTGTTTTATGCTCGCTTTTCGTTTGGTGTGCCCAAGGTTGAGTTCGGCTGCCATTGTGGGGCTGATGGTATGTGTGTTGCCGTTTGCCGCGCAGACGCCGGCACCTCCTCAGTCAAGCTCCAATTCTCCTGCTTCCAGTGGCGGGGCTGTGCCTATGTTGCAGGAGCGTCCAGTGGTGACACAGCCGGATTATGCGAGCGATCCGAAATTTCAGAAGGCGCTTGAGCAGGCGAAAGAAGGCAGGCAGACGATAGAAGATCGCCTGGAGAACTGGAAACACGCCAACAAAATTGCCCACAACGTCTGCGAAGAATGTTTGCGGCAAATCGTGGAGCTGCAACTGCGGACGGGCGCGTATAAGGATGCCGTGGAGAGCACGCGGCAGTGGGAGTCGGCGGCGACGTCGGAGAAAGACAAGCTGACTGCCAAGCTGGATCGTGGCATGGCGCTGATGCGCTTCAACAACGGACAACCGAAGACTCCCGAAGTGACGCAGGCGGAAGCAGCATTCCACGATGTGCTGGCGCAGGCGCCGCGCTCGCGCGATGCAATCTTTTCCGAAGGGCGAGCGCTGGCTATGCTGGGCCGCAACGACGAAGCGAAAGCCATGTTCGCGCGCTATGTTGATCTGACGCCGGCGAGCGACAAGCTGCACACGCGCGCAGAGCACTTCAGCGACGATCCGCATCTGGCGACACTGCAGATGGCTCCGCCGTTTCGGCTGGTGACGGCGCAAGGCGAATCGTTGAATCTGGACGACATGAACGGCCGCGTGGTGCTGCTGGATTTCTGGGCGACGTGGTGCGGACCGTGCAAGGAGACTCTGCCCGAGATCGCGCGCCTGGCGAAGCGTTATAAAGATGATCCGATGGTGGTGATCATCAGCGTGAGCCAGGATGCAGACAGGGCTGCGTGGGAAAACTTCGTGGCAAAAAATAATATGACCTGGCCGCAATACAGAGACAAAGGGAACTCACTGGGATCAATGTATGGTGTGACGGCGATCCCACATTTCTTCACCATCGATACAAATGGCGTGCTGAAGACGGAGCAGGTTGGATCGAATGCCAATGTTGAGATGGTGGTGGAAGACCTGGTGAAGAAAGCGCACAAGGCCGCAGCACAGGCTGCGAAAGCCAGCGACAAAGGCGCAGGCAACTGAGGCACGTTGTCAAGTTGCAGAATGCGGAGATGGGCGATAGCATCCAGAGCAGAGACCGGCCTGCGACGCAGGTGCGGGGATCTACGCTGGTTGAACCAACATTCATTGAACCAGGGGTTCGGCTCGTATACATGCTCGGTGTGCTATGTCCGCCAGTTCGGAAAGCCTAAAGAGCACGGCCGTTCTCCGAACGTCTAAGGACGGGTTCACCGGCGCCTCCCTGCACGGCCAAGCGGGTCGGTCCCTGCTTTTAAGGCAGACAGCAGACAGTAGTGAGTAGACAGTAAGAAATGCGCGGTGGGCGCGTATCCTCAAGAGTGATGCGGATTGTGGCTGAAGCGGCGATGTTGATTCCGGGCGTGATGCGAGTGGGTGCGCTGCGGATTCCGGTGTTTGGCGTGTTCGCGGCAGTGGGATTGATTGGCGCGCTGTGGTTGAGCCAGCGCACGGCGAAAGCCGCCGATGTGGATGCAGACAAGCTGTGGGATGCGGGGATGTTTGCAGTGTTCGCAGCGTTTGTGGTGTCGCGCGTGCTGGTGATCGGGATGGACGTACGAGCGTTCATCGCGTATCCGCTGCTGGTGTTGAGCCTGCCTTCACTGACGTATGGCGGCATGGCGTTGACGGGAGTATTGGTGTGGCTGTGGCTGCGCTGGAAAAAACTTTCGGTGTTGCGCGTGATGGACGCGTGGGCTCCGTGCGCGATGGTGCTGTGGGCTGCGCTTTCGCTGGGGCACTTTGTTGAAGGCACCGATGCAGGCATGCCAACGAAGCTTCCGTGGGGTGTGGTGACGGCGGGAGATACGGTGCTGGGCAAGGTGCATCCGGTGCAGATATATGCGCTGGTGGTGGCTGTGGCATTGTGTGTGTGGCTGCTGAGGATGTTGATGAAGGCGCATCACGCGGGGATGGTGGCGAGTGCTGGGTTGATGGTGGGTGGTGCGGTTTCGTTCCTGCTGGATATGCTGCGGCAGCCGGTGGATACGATGGGAGATGCGTGGCTGGATCCGGCGCAGTGGGTGGCGGTGGTGGCGATGGTGGTGGGTGGGTTGGTTTTCGTGGCAGGGAGAAATCCCGATCCCATCCTTTCGCAAGAGGCGCGAAAGGATGGGGCACCCGAAGATGATTCTGAAGGATCGAATATTGCAGAGAACTTGAGTGCACCTACAAATGTGAAGGAGGCGGTGTAGATGCCTTCGAAGAACATGCTGCCGAAGGGCAAGCGACGGCAATCGGTGAAGAAGGAGTATCGCGAGCAGCGGACGCTGGCGCAGGAGCGCGAGGCTGCGGCGCGGGCGCGTGCCGAAGAGTTGGGTGAAGAGGCGACGTCGGCAGAGATGATTGAGACCAGTGAGTTCATGGAACATGAGCCGACGATTGAAGAGCGCATTGCGACGAATAACTGGTTTACGACGAAAGGTGCATCGGGATCGAAGGTAGCGGAAGAGACGTACGATCCGCCGCGGTATGAGAATCCTTATGCGAAGTTGAAGGACGCGCCGGCGCCGGAGATTCATGTGATCGAAGACCTGGAGCCGGAAGATGGTGTGCGCAGTTTTACGGCGGAGGCTGCGGCTGCGGGGATGCGGCTGGATGCTTATCTGGCGAAAGCGCTGCCGGAGGTGAGTCGCGCGCGAGTGCAACTGCTGATTGAGAATGGGCAGGCGACGGTTGACGGCAAAGCCGCGAAGAATAAATTGAAATTAAAAGGTGGCGAGCTGATTGAGATTGAAGGTGAGCCAATGCCCGAGCCTCTGCACGCTGAGGCAGAAGATATTCCGTTGAAGATTGTGTATGAAGACGACGATCTTGCGGTGATCGACAAAGCTGCCGGGATGATGGTGCATGCAGGAAGCGGGAGTGGCGAACACAATCGCGGCACGCTGGTGAATGCGTTGCTGCATCACTTTGGGAAGTTGAGCGAAGTGGGTGGTGAGCTGCGGCCGGGGATTGTGCATCGGCTGGACAAGCAGACGAGTGGATTAATTGTGGTGGCGAAGAACGATGTGACGCACCGCAAGCTGAGCGAGATGTTTGCCGGGCGCAGCGTGCATAAGACTTATGTGGCGCTGGTGCATGGATGGATGGCGGAAGATGAAGGGAGGATTCGGCTGGCGATCAGCCGCGATGCGGTGCGGCGGATTCGTATGACGACGAAACGCGCAGGCGGGCGGAGCGCGACTTCGCACTGGAAGGTGCTGGAGCGGATCGATGGGCCGTGGGGAAAGTTCACGCTGGTGGAAGTGAAGATCGAAACGGGAAGGACGCACCAGATCCGCGTGCATTTGCAGGCGCTTGGACATCCGGTGGTGGGAGATTTTCTGTATGGAGCGCCACGGGAGATCAAACGAACGGGGAAGAAGAGCGTCGAACAAGATACGGTGACGCTGGACAGGAATTTTTTGCACGCTGAGCGGCTGGAATTGACACATCCAAAGACAGGAAAGCAGATCGAGCTGCAGGCGGAGCTTCCGGCAGAGCTGACAGAGTTGCTGGAGCGGGTTCGAGGGCAGAATTGATACCATGGTGTGCATGAGACAACGCAGGATGATGTGGACCGCCGCGGCCGCGATGGCTGTAGCGTTCATGACCCAAACGGCTTCGGCCCAGGACACGAAGACGGCTCCCAAGCCGGCAGCCCCAGCGACCGCACAGCAGCCCCAGCAACCGGCACAGCAGCCGGGCGAAGAGCAGCCGGGACCGGGCGTGACGACGCTGAAGGTAAGCGTGAACGAAGTGGACCTGGTGTTCACCGTGATCGACCGCAAGGGACATTTTGTGACCGGGCTGCAGCAGCAGAACTTTGGATTGCTGGACGACGGGCGTCCGCCGCAGAAGGTGCGGCAGTTTGCGCAGCAGACGAATCTGCCGTTGCGCGTGGGCATCATGCTGGACACATCGAGCTCGATCCGGCAGCGGTTCCAGTTTGAGCAGGAAGCCGCGACGGATTTTCTGTTGCAGGTGATGCACCCTGCGGACCGCGCGTTTGTGGAAGGCTTCGACGTGCAGACGGACGTGGCGCAGGACTTTACGAATCGCGTGGACTTGCTGGACACAGGTATTCGCCGGCTGCGGCCGGGAGGCGGAACGGCGCTGTTCGATTCGGTATACAAGACATGCCGCGACGAGATGCTGACGCTGAAGCAGGATTTTGCCGTGCGCAAGGCAATCGTGCTGGTGTCTGACGGTGACGATGATTACAGCCGCTCGCTGGAGAGCGACGCGATCAAGATGTGCCAGCGCGCCGAGACGATTGTGTACACGATCAGCACCAATGTTGGGCCGAGCCGCGACAAAGGCGACGACGTGCTGCAGCAAATCGCCGATGCGACGGGTGGGCAGGCGTTCTATCCGGTGAAGATTGAGGATGTGGCGCAGGGCTTTCACAATATTGAAGAGGAGCTGCGCAGCCAGTACCTGCTGGTGTATACGCCGGCTGACTTCAAGCTGGATGGTTCGTTCCGAACGATCTATCTGCAGTCGCTCGATCCCCGGTATTCGGTGAGAACGAAGAAGGGGTATTTCTCGCCGAAAGAAGAGCAGTAGGGCAGGGAAGAGAGTGTAGAGCGTAGAGAAAGCGGGTTGCGCTCGTGCGTGGGTTGGCTACACTCAAGTGATGGCTCGAAGCACGACACTCAGCGCGAGGGTTGAAGATGCGGAGGCATGGCTGCGTGGGCTGCCGAAGGCTGAGCTGCATTTGCATCTGGAGGGCTCGATCACAGCGGCCACGCTGGTGGAACTCTCGCGGCGCAACGATGCGAAGCCGCTGACGCTGGAAGCAGCGCAGCAGGTTTATAGCTACATGGATTTTCCGAGCTTCCTGATGAGCTTCAAGGCAGTGACGGAGCGGCTGCACCGTCCGCTGGATTACGAGACGATCACCTACAACATGCTGCGGGACCTGGCGGCGCAAGGCGTGCGCCATGCGGAGGCGTACATCTCCGTCGGAATTCTTTATCACTTTGCGCGGCTGGATGTGGATGAGGTGATGGCCGCGATCGAGCGCGGGCGCGAACGCGGCGAGCGCGAATTCGGCGTGTCGCTGTTGTGGATTATCGATGCGGTGCGGCACTTTGGTGTGGAGGAATGTGCGCGGGTGTTTCGCAAGGCGGCGGAACTGAAAGAAAAATATCCGAGCGTGGTGGGCGTGGGCATCGGCGGCGATGAGGCTCGCGGACCTGCGCAGGAGTTCCGCGAGATCTATCGCGAGGCCAAGGCGAATGGGTTGCACCTGACGGCGCATGCGGGTGAGTCCTGCGGGCCACAGTCGGTGTGGGCGGCGATTAATTTAGGCGCGGAGCGCATTGGACACGCGCTGACTGCAGTGCAGGATGAGGATTTGATTGCAGTGCTCGCGGAGAAACAGATTCCGCTGGAGCTGAATATTACTTCCAACCTGAAGACAGGATGTTGCCCGGCACTGGAGCTGCATCCGGCGCGAAGATATTTTGAGGAAGGGTTGATGGTGACATTGAACTCGGATGACCCGCCGTTCTTCGGAGCGAACCTGCTGGAGGAATATGTTCTGGCGCAGCGAGAGTTTGAGTTCACGCTGGAGCAGATGCGGGAACTGGCGGCGAACTCAGTGGAGGCGAGCTTTCTGGGGCCGGAGCGAAAGCTGGCGCTGCTGGGTGAGGTGGAGCAGTACGGAAGATAGTGGAGCGATTGGCGAAGAGCTTTGAACGCAATGTGTTAAATGGGGAAACCGGAGAGGACACTGACGGCGGAGCCTTCGGCAAGCAGGACGCTGGAAACCCATTCGTCGGTCAGGAATGCGAACGCTGGTCCGTAGAGAATTCCCATGTCCACTGCGATTCTATATTTCTCGCGATGGAGTTTGTAGGTCTGCCAACGCGGGTGTTGGACTTCGTAAGCGGACGTTGAGCCATTCGAGCGTTTGGTGTAACCCCAGTAGTGCTCGGTGATGAACTCCTCTTCGCTGTCGGGAGCGATGTCGATAGGAGTGGGATCGGCATTGACTGCAATGCTGTGCGATCGGCCACCTAGATTCCAACTGTATTGGACGAAGAGATTGTTGGGTCCGGTTTCGATGCGATGGCTGGTAGGAACCGCAGTGTATGGTTCTTCGTAAAAGCGGCGAGCGACGAATGCTATGGCGCGGCGCGGAACAAACTCTCGGATGAATACGACGCCGCGCTTGAAGGAGCCGTTGGGTTCGCGACGTTTGACGTAAAAGCGCAGGTTGATTTCTTCAAAGCGCGTGTGAAACGTGATCGAAGAGAAAGGCGACGAGCGAAACGTAGCAGCGCGATTGGAAGAGGTCGAGCTCGAGGCCGCGTGGGAGCCAGGGTACAAGGACGGCGGGGTCAACCTCATACTGCGCCATGATGAGCTTGCGCCACTCGGCAGTGAGGAAGGTGGACACGGATGCTCCGGTAGAAGATAGATCGGGCTTTCACCCTCGACAATTTCTTCTCACCCATGACCCAGGGCGTTGCCCTGGGCTGGTATAGAGCGCGCCGTTGGCGCTCAAACTTAAGCGCGGCCAGCGAAGTCGCGGTTCTCGGTGGAGACTTTCACCTTTTCGCCTTCCTTGATGAAGAGCGGAACTTTGATTTCGAGGCCGGTTTCGAGGCGTGCGGTTTTGGTGGCGCCGGAGCTGGTGTCGCCGCGCACGGCGGGCTCGGTGTAGGTGATGACCATCTCGACGAAGATGGGAAGCTGCAGGCCGATGGGGTTGCCGTTGTATTTGTGCATCTGTAGCAGGAGACCATCGAGAAGGAAGTCTGCGTCGGCGCCGACTTTGGCTTCGGGGAGTGTGTAGGTCTCGAAGGATTCCTGGTCGAGGAAGTTGTAGCCGTCGGCGTCCTTGTAGAGGAAGGTAGCGGGGACGAGCTCGAGGTCAGGCTCCTTGAATCGCTCCTGGGCTTTGAAGGTTTTATCGAAGACAGCGCTGGTGAGCAGGTTGCGCATCTTCAGGCGGACGAGCGTCTGGCCGCCGCGCGCGGTAGGGGTGGAGATGTCGGAATCGAGACAGACGTAGGGTTCGTTGTCCATCTCGAAGAGGGTCTTGCGCTTGATGTGGATGGCTTCGATGAGTGCGGGCATATTTTGTCTTCGCATTAAGTATAGGCGAGGCTGGTCGATGTAGAAGTTCAGCGCCAAAGGCGCAGTCCTATACCAGCCCAGGGCAACGCCCTGGGTAACGGTTCATAGGAATTGGAAGAGGGCTGAAGGCCCGGGATATCTTCAGTCCCACATGTACCGCTCGTCGTGTTCCACGCCGTATTTCTTGAGGAGGGCGCAAAATCCATCTTCAAAGCTATGCTTCCGGTGGTGTTCTTCCTGTGTGTCGATGTAGGCAAGCAACGCAGGTAGATCGGATGGACCGACCGAAAATGCGCCGTAACCGCGCTGCCATGAGAAATTCGGAAGGCGCGATTTCAACCATTTTGAGGAAGAAGTTTTAAGATCTTCGATGAGCTTTGCCAACGTAATTGTTCGCGAAAGGCGAAGCGCAAGATGAACGTGGTTTGATGTGCCACCCGCACGAAAGCATTCGCAATCATTATTACGCGCGATTGTTGCAAGGTAGAGATAAAGTTCGCGCGCGATGTCTTTATCGAGAACATTGGAGCGATCTTTGGTGCTAAAAACCACGTGGACGATTACCAGCGAGAGTGATTGTGGCATCCAGCAAAGATAGAGCGGGCCTTCAGCCCTCGCAAATATTTCCCGGATTGGAACCTAGGGCGTTGCCCTAGGCTGGTATAGGGCCGCGCCGTTGGCGCTAGGCGAAGGCAACCCTTTGAGGATCACTGTTACTTTTCTTTGAGAATTAGCCCTTGTAGAACTCGCTGCGTTTGCGCGAGTAGAAGAAGTAAACGACGAGGCCGATGACGAGCCAGATGAAGAAGCGCTGCCAGGTGCGGGCGGGCAGGCCGGCCATCAGCAGAATGCAGAAGATAATGCTGAGCACAGGGAAGATGGGACCGCCGGGGACGCGGAAGCCGCGATGACGCTCGGGCTGTTTGCGGCGGAGGATGAGTACGCCGATAGAAACGAGTACGAAGGCGAAGAGCGTGCCGATGTTGGAGAGCTCGGCGAGAGTGCCTACGTCGAATAAGCCTGCGGGAATGGCAACGAGGATGCCGGCGATCCAGGTGGCGACGGCCGGAGTACGAAATTTGGTGTGGACCTTGGAGAACATGTCCGGCAGCAGGCGGTCGCGGGACATGGCGAACCAGACGCGGGCCTGGCCGAGCTGGAAGACGAGGATCGAGGAGATCATGCCGATGATGGCGCCGAGCAGAACGATGAGGCGCGTCCAGTGCAGGAGCTGGCTGTGCTCGGAGATGGTGAGGCGTTTGAGTGCGTTGACGAGTGGCGCGGCGTCACCGATGACCGACTGCCATGGAACGATTCCGGTGAGAACGAGTGAGACGCCAATGTAAAGGATGGTGCAGACGATGAGCGTGGCGATGATTCCGATGGGCACGGTGCGCTGCGGGTCTCGGCATTCTTCGCTGGCGGTGGAGACGGAATCGAAGCCGATGTAGGTAAAGAAAATGATGCTGCCGCCGGCGAGTACACCTGCCCATCCGTTGGGAGAAAACGGGACGTAGTTTGTCGGATGGATGAAGTGCAGGCCGACGAGCACAAACGCGAGGATGGCGACGAGCTTGATGAGCACCATGATGTTGTTGGTGCGGGCGGACTCTCGAATGCCGCGAACAAGAATGACGGTGAGAATGATGACGATGAGGAAGGCTGGGATGTTGAAGCCGAAGTGCCAGCCTTGCGGGTAGATGTCTTTGCCGGCAAGATCCTGCAAGCCGAGCGGAAGATAGGCGGGCGAGAGCCAGCGCGGACTGAGATGAATGCCGAGCCAATCGAGCAGATCGACGAAATGCGCGGCGAAGCCGACCGAGACGCTCATGTTGGAGAAGGCGTACTCGAGGATGAGATCCCAGCCGATGATCCAGGCGACGAGTTCGCCGAGTGTGGCGTAGGTGTAGGTGTAAGCGGAGCCGGCAATAGGGATCATGCTGGCGAGCTCTGCATAACAGAGGCCGGTGAAGGCGCAGACGATGGCGACGAGCAGCATGGAGAGCGCAAGTGCAGGACCAGCGCCGGGGCGACCGCCGAGCCCGGCGAGGTTGTGATGCAGCAGGCCGATGACGATGTCGATGACGGGGGATTCGGCGAGCTTGTTGGTGGCGGGCGTGCCGCCGATGGCTGTGCCGATGACGGTGAAGATGCCGGAGCCGATGACGGCGCCAATGCCGAGCGCGGTGAGCGAGAGAGGGCCGAGAGATTTCTTGAGGACTGTGTCGGGGTGCTCAGAGTCGGTGATGAGCTTGTCGATCGACTTGGTGGCGAAGATTTGGCGGGGCTGGCTGGGGGAAGGCAGGGCGCGGTTCCTCGTCAGGATGGAATTTACCGGATTGCAATGATTGTAAGGCGGACGAGGACTACCCGCTGACTTTGCAGGCCGCTTCCGGGACGAAAAAGAGGGCTACCTGGAGCCGGGGCTGACGGTTTCAGAGTGAATGGGGCGGTAGGTCTGGCCGTCAAAGCGGAAGGTCGTGAGGGTGAATTCGGCGCCGCCGAGGTGCCATCCCACGTTGAAATCGTGGTAGCCATGACTGACATGCGGGAGCACATTTTCCCACCACCCGCCGAGCTTGAGCGCAGGGGAGCCGATAAGGCGCGGAGAGTCGGCGTTCAAATCTAAGAGCCAGAGAGCAGAGTTGGAGCCCTGAGCACCAGTAGCGCAACCTGCACCTGGAGAGACGAGAATGACCTGATGGTCAGCGACAGGGACAGCGGAGAAGGCTAGATCTTTGACGAAGGCATCATCCTTGCCTTTGGTGCACCAGGCATCTTTGTCCATGCGGGCAAGAAGAGTTCTGCGAATGGCATCTTTTTGCGTATCGGACAGATGTGCGGGTTGCGGATCTGTCTTCTGCGCAGAGTCCGGCAACGGACAGAGAGCGAATAGCAGCAGCAGCAGCGAGAGTACCCAGCGGCGGCACATACGCAGAAATATAACACCTGAAAATATGGATTTCGAGAAAAATGCAACAGGCAGAGCCGAAGCCTGCCTGTTGGGGTGTAGATGCCGATTGTTCTATCTCTTGGCCTGACCGCGGGATGCCTTCTTGATCTTGGCCTTGTTTTCGCCACGAGCGCCGGTACGTGGACCCTTGGGGGCAGCCTTCTTGCGGGAGGCGCGCTTGAGCTTCTTGCGCTCAGACTTGTCAGTTACTGATTTGGTATTTGCCATTTGGTGATGCCTCTTTTCCTGAATTCTTGTCTTTAGATTCTTTCGAGCTGAGCGAATTTTTCGACCAGCTTCTTCATGCCGTGACTAGAGAATTGTACGGTAAGCTTGGCGTCATCGCCGTCGCCTTCGCGGCGGATGATGATGCCTTCGCCGTATTTTGGGTGACGAACACGGGCATTCTGGCCGAGCCCGGTGCGGCCGGTGGGCGCAGGAATATCCAGCTTGGGCCGCGATGGGAAGCGTGGTCCGCCGGGCTTATAAGTGGATGCAGAACCTTTGCCGAAGAAGGCAGCGGTATTGTCGCCGGCGGAGCGAGTGTTGCCGAAGCGTTGCGCGGCATAGTTGCGGGGCGCGGAATCTGAAGGATCCTGCGATTCGTCTTCGTAGCTGTAGCCGGAGTCATTGGAGAAATCTTCGTCACGATTGCGGCGCTGCGGATAAGGCGTGGCATAGGCGCTGCCGTAGGAGCGGGGTGAGAGGTCTTCGATGAGCTTCGCGGGAACTTCTTCGAGAAAGCGCGAGGGCATGGAAGACTCAGGCGCGTCGTTGCCGTAGCGGCGGCGATAGCGCGCGCGGGTGAGCAGCAATGTATCCATGGCGCGGGTCATGCCGACGTAGCAGAGGCGGCGCTCTTCTTCCATCTGCGTAGGGTCGGTCAGCGTGCGTGAGTGCGGGAAGAGACCTTCTTCCATTCCGGCGAGAAAGACGAGTGGGAACTCAAGGCCTTTGGCGGCGTGCAGCGTCATCAACGTGACGCGAGCTTCGGCGGAATATTGGTCGGCATCCGAGACGAGTGCTGCATGATCGAGAAACTCAGCGAGAGTTTCGCCGCGAGAGGTCGCATCCTGCGCGGCATTGGCAAGTTCTTTCAGGTTTTCAATACGGGAGAAAGATTCCGGCGTGGCTTCGTCTTCGAGGGCGCGGATGTATCCGGAACGATCGTTGAGAAACTTGATGAGTTCGGGGAGTGTTGCGGGACCACCTTCAGTACGGAAGGGCTCGGCGGCTTTCAGAGTGGGATCGTTGGCGGCATGAATGCGATCGATGCGTGCGCGGATGGCGTCGGATGCGGATTGCTTGAGAGGGATGGGAGTGAAGGGGTTGAAGCTGGTGTCGGCGTCGGCAGAATTTTCCGGCGCGATGGTGGAGATCTCTTCGCTGGGGCCGAAGTCGAAATCGAAGTTGAAGCTGGTGTCGAAGGCGGAGTTGGCGTCGTTGGGGACGAGGACGGGATCGTCGTCTGAAGCAAAGGTCGTGTCGAGTTCGGAATCGTTCGAACCCACCCATGACGGTGAAGCTGTCATGGATGGGGCACCCTGATTTGCGGCTGCGATGACGGTGCTCTGGATGAGCGTTTCGGCGAAGTTGGGGCCGAGCATGGCGCGGGCATCGAGGATGAGCTGGCGGAAGTTTGAGAGTGCAGCGAGAGCGCGTGGAGGAAGAAGTTTTTCTTCGGTGGCGCGAACGATGGCGTCCCAGGTGCTGAGGCCGGTGGTGAGGGCGATGCGCTCGAGAACATCGAGCGTGGTCTTGCCGATGCCGCGTGGTGGCGAGTTCACGACGCGGTTGAGCGCGATGGAGTCGTGCGGATTTTGCACCAGCTTGAGATAGCTGAGCATGTCCTTGACTTCAGCGCGGTCGTAAAAGCTGAAGCCGCCGACCATGTGGTACTGGATTTGATAGCGGCGCAGCGCTTCTTCAACGAGACGCGATTGGGAGTTGGTGCGGTAGAGGACCGCGCAGCGCAGAGTGTCTTCGGTTTCGCCCGCGGTCTTGAGATAGGTGTTGATGCGATCGGCGATGAAGAGCGCTTCGTTTTCACCGTCGGGCGCTTCGTAATAGCCGATGAGAGAGCCGCCTTCGCGCGCGGTCCAGAGATTTTTGCCTTTGCGCTGAGTGTTCTGCGCGACGACGGCAGACGCGCCTTCAAGAATAGTTTGCGTGGAGCGGTAGTTTTGTTCGAGGCGAATGATCTGCGTTTTGGGAAAATCTTTTTCGAACTCGAGGATGTTCTTGATGTCGGCGCCGCGCCAGGAATAGATGGACTGATCTTCATCGCCGACAACGCAGACGTTGCCGTGCTTGCCGAGAAGCTTCATGAGTTCGTACTGAGGACGGTTGGTGTCCTGGTACTCATCAATGAGGATGTATTTATATTTGCGGTTGTAGCGTTCGCGTACTTCCGCGGAAGATTTTAAGAGGCGAACGGTTTCGAGAAGGAGATCGTCAAAGTCGAGGGCGTTGGCTTTGAAGAGTTCGTCTTTGTAGATTTTGAAGATGTGCGCGATTTTTTCTTCCATTGGGTTGGAAGAAGCGAGGAAATATTCCTGCGGATCGATCATGTGATTTTTTGCCCAGGAGATGCGACCGAGGGCGACACGCGGCTTGAGCGATTTGTCGTCGATACCGAGACGCTTGATCGCGGTTTTGACGACGGCCTGCTGATCGGTCTCGTCATAAATGGCGAAGGATTTTGTCAGCCCGGCTCCGTTGATGCGGAGGGCTTCGATATCGCGGCGAAGAACTCGCACACAGAAGCTATGGAAGGTGGAGAGCGTGGGCTGCGCAAGAGTGGTGTGGCCGAGAATGCGCTCAACGCGCTCGGCCATCTCCTTGGCGGCCTTGTTGGTGAAGGTTACGGCAAGAATTGAGTCCGGGCTGACGCCGCGCTCCTGGATCAGATAGGCGATGCGGTGCGTGATGACGCGGGTTTTGCCGGAGCCGGCGCCGGCGAGCAGAAGCACGGGGCCGTCGACCGAGATAATTCCTTCACGCTGTTGAGGATTCATGTTGGCGAGAAGGTCGGGCACAGCTTCTATTTTAGATGGGTGGGTTGTGGGAGGGCTGTAGCGGAGATTCGGGGCATATTTGGACGCAAGACGCAATGGAAAGTTGCACGGTAATAGAACTGAAAACAAGAAAAATTCTTTTGCATCTTTTATCGCGCCATTAAGCGTTAACCAACATAGAGCCCCTACGTTAATAGGGGTACGAGGCTGCAATGTTTTGTCTGGTTCCGAGCTATCTGAAAAGAAAAAATTTCATGATAACGGGAACCATCAAAGCGCAGTCTACGTAGCAACGAATGCAACTGTGAAGTTTGAGTCCCGAACCATGGCGGGGCGCAGATGACGCAGAGCATATTTCAGAAGTGCCGCATTTCAAGAAGAAGTGCTACAGGAGAAGTGTATGAAGCGCAATTTTGTTGTGGGAACCATGGTAGTCGCCGCTGCGCTGATGACAGCGCCGGCAGTGTATGCGCGGCCGCTGGCAGTATCGCCGACGTCAACGCATTCGATGTTCAAGAGCAAGATGGTGAATTTCAAGATCACCAACAACACCGGCGCGCCGCTGACCGTGAAGGCGGGCAAGAATACGATGGTGCTCGAGGCCGGCAAGACGACCGACTTTACGCTGGCTTCCGGCGATGAGGTTGTGTCGAAGAACCGCACCAAGCACTATGACGAAGGCCAGGTTCTGGCGCACGTGAATGAAGACCTGGAAGGCCACAACATCACGATCGAGTAATCGACGACGAGAATAGACGAAGAAAAGGAGCAGCGCCCGAGAGAGGCGCGGCTCCTTTTACGTTTTATGGAGTGATTAAAACAGCGAGCGCAATGTTTACTGCGAAGGTTCCTCCGAGGCACGGAAGAGGATCTGACGCAGGATGCCCATCCATGTCATCGCCTCACGATGGGAGCGACCGAGTTGTTGCACGAGACGGCGCACGAAGGGCGGCGCGGCGTTGTGCGGATAGCGGCGCGTGTATCCGGTGGATTGCATCACGTCGAGCAGAAGCTGGGTGAGTCGTTCGCGATCCTGCTCGGTGGCGGGAGCTTCATGTATGGCGGGAATCTCGCGCACACCCTCGAAACCGGCACGCGTGAGCTCGTAGAGACAGACGGCGACGGACTGGCCGAGGTTCATGGAGAGATGCCGCTCGTGTTCAGGAGAAAAGAGCGGGATGGTGGTGAGCAGCGAGCAGTGACTCAGTTGATCGTTGGTGAGGCCGGTTTTTTCTGAGCCGAAGAGGAGAGCGACGCGAGGTTGCGAGGCGTCATCAGATGTGGCTTCAGCATTGAGAGCGGCAAGGATAAGTGGGGCGGCTTGCTGCAGAGAGAGGATGGACTGCGTGAGTTCGCGCTCGCCGATGGCGGTGGTGCCGACGATGAAGGTGCAGTCGGCAATGGCTTCGAGAAGAGTATCGAAGCGGCGCGCGGTGGAGAGGATGTGCTGCGCAGAAACGGCAGAGGTTGTGGCTTCGAGCTGAGCAGCTTCGAGAGGCGGAGCGAAATCGTTGGCGATGCGTAAATCGGAGAAGCCGAAGTCGTGGAGTGCGCGGGCGGCGGCGCCTATGTTGGCAGGATTGCGTGCGCCGGCAAGGAC
>Ga0206854_1047_pt1 | contig 36702 bp, 34 predicted proteins | sample Alteio_BWOrgCont_50_FD_152870 | JGI IMG/M metagenome (GOLD analysis project Ga0206854, IMG submission 152870) | Enriched cells from forest soil in Barre Woods Harvard Forest LTER site, Petersham, Massachusetts, United States -... | ecosystem: Environmental > Terrestrial > Soil > Temperate forest >...
CACTTTCAATGCTTCGGCTTTTAATAGGGCGGTTTCGGTATTATGTTGCTCGTAATATTTGCAAAACCAGGTAAGCGGGCAAATCTCGCACTTAGGTGTGCGTGCCACGCAGATGTAACGCCCATGCAATATCAACCAATGATGTGCTATGGCTAAGGTTTCTTTAGGCAGATATTTTACCAATTGTTTTTCAACAGCCAGCGGTGTGCGAGCATTATTGGTTAATCCAATGCGGTTAGCTACCCTAAAAACATGCGTATCTACCGCAATAGCCGCCTGGTCGAATACCACCGAGGCAATTACATTGGCCGTTTTACGCCCCACACCTGGCATTTTTTGCAGATCGTTAATATCAGACGGGACCTCACCATGAAAAACTTCGGTCAGCATTTTGGCCATGCCTACCAAATGTTTTGCTTTATTGTTAGGATAACTTACGCTGCGGATATAAGTAAAAACTTCGTCGGATGTGGAAGCAGCTAAGCTTTCTGGTGTTGGAAAGCGCTCAAAAAGTGCGGGTGTTACCTGGTTAATGCGTTTGTCGGTACACTGTGCTGATAAGATAACCGCCACCAGCAATTGGTAAGGCGATTCGTAATGCAGCTCGGTTTCGGCATTGGGCTGGTTCTTGGAAAAATATTCAACAAAATGGCGGTAGCGTTCTGATCTGAGCATTGGGTAAAAATAGGAAGATTTTTATTAGTGTTAAAACCTGGCTGTCATCCTGAGCGAGAGCGAAGGATCTTGTAAAATGGACAAGTGGCCGTTATACTTATCGCGTATAAGATTCTTCGCTCTCGCTCAGAATGACAGGAGAAAATAGCGCCAAAAAAGAAGCCCGGTGCAATATGAATTACACCGGGCTTTCTTCGTAGGCTTTTTGTACTACCTCAAACTCTTTGAATGATCGAGTATAGAATGAATGGTTTGCAGTTTTGGTTTTTTCATTAAAAGATCCAGTTCTGCACGGATGGAATGATAAAATATCAAATCATCGCCTTCTAAATTTTCATTCACAACTTCGTTTTTCACTTCGGTTTGTTTCGTAAGCCCGTTTAAAGTAAAGGTTTCACCCATAAGCTTTTGAAATTAATTTAGATAATAACGTAAGCTAATATAGTTTATTTTACTAAATGAAAATTAAATGAAAAATAATTTCTAACGAAAAAAGATTAAAGATTAGTTATTAAAGATTAGTGAAGCGTAAAGAATATCCATTAAAGATTAGTTAATAGTATAAAAGTTGTATTTGTAGCCGCCGACAGGCACTAATCTTTAATCTTCAATAATTAATCTTTAACCCCTAATTCTTCAGACTCATCTCCTTGCTTTGCATCATTTTACGCAGGTTATTCAGCGCATAACGCATGCGGCCCAGCGCGGTGTTGATACTAACGTCGGTAACATCGGCTATTTCCTTAAAGCTCATGTCGGCAAAATGACGCATTATCAATACTTCCTTTTGCTCTGATGGCAAAAGCTGTATCAAAGTTTTTAAGTCGGTATGTGTTTGCTGGCGCACCAGGCGGTCTTCCTGGCTCTCGTCGTAATTGCCTAAAACTTCGAAAATATCGAAATCATCGCCATTACTTACCATAGGCGCGCGCTTTTCACGGCGAAAATGGTCAATAACTAAATTATGTGCAATACGGGTTACCCAGGGCAAAAATTTGCCTTCTTCGTTATACTTATTAGCCTTTAGCGTGTTAATAACTTTAATAAACGTGTCCTGGAAAATATCCTCGGCCAGGTATTCGTCTTTAACCAATAAGTATATGGAAGTGTAAATTTTCGACTGGTAGCGGCGAAGTAATTCAACCAGCCCCTTTTCGTCGCCGTTAATGTATAGATGGATTAGATCCTGATCACTTTGCAATTGAAAATCCATAGAAATTACTACTAAGCTTAAATTAAATAGTGAAAAATATTTTAAGTAGAGTTTTGATCTATAGCGTTTCTCCTTTGTTTTTGTTGATTATACTATCAAATAAAGTCAATGCAGTGTTAAAAAGCAAATAAATTTTAGTTAAATATAGTTAAAATTCTAATAGTCCCTATAATTTACCGGCCTTTCCAATCGTTGCGCTACTTAAAGTTAAGAAGAAAAAATAAGGATATAAAGTAAAACGGTCACCCAATTGCAAGTATTTATGTTATTGGCATTTACCCAACTTATATTCGTAAACACATTTGGATGTTGCTAAATATTTTAGGATTTTTGCATTTTGGAACAGTTCATGGTTAATAGATCATAGTTAATAGCAAACAGGGCTGCTCTATGAACCATGAACTATCAACTATTAACTACAGAATGATCAGCGAATTAGAAAAAGATCCTCAAAAAAATATCATTATAAAAGGTACGCGGGTACACAACCTAAAAAATATGGATGTGGCTATACCCAAAAACAAACTGGTTGTGATCACGGGCATGTCGGGTTCAGGTAAATCATCGCTGGCATTTGATACTTTATATGCAGAGGGGCAGCGTCGTTATGTAGAAAGCCTTTCATCATACGCGCGCCAGTTTTTGGGACGGATGAACAAGCCCGATGTAGATTATATAAAAGGTATCGCCCCGGCTATCGCTATCGAGCAAAAGGTAATTACTTCTAATCCACGCTCAACCGTTGGTACCTCGACGGAGATATATGACTATTTAAAGCTGCTTTACTCGCGTATCGGTAAAACCTACTCGCCCGTATCCGGCAATATTGTAAAAAAGGACTCGGTTACCGATGTGGTGAATTTTATTATGGCTTTGCCCGATGATACGCAGGTTACTGTACTTTGCCCATTATACCCGCATAACGACCGCAGCCTTAAAGAAGAGTTGGCGGTATTGATGCAAAAAGGTTTTGTGAGGGTAGAGTACTTGCAACAAATTTCCAGAATTGAATCATTATTAGAAGATGGTACCATAACCAACGCTTCCTTATCGCAGGAGATACAAGGCGAAGCGGGCTTTCACGCGGTGAAAATTGTGATTGACCGTATTACTAAAAATAACGAAGACGAAACCGTAAGCCGTTTAGGCGATAGTATACAAACCGCTTTCTTTGAAGGTAAAGGCGACTGTTATGTGCGCTATACCGAGCCGGGCGCCGATAAAGAAACCGAACGTTTTTTCTGCGATCGGTTTGAGCTGGATGGCATCCGCTTTGAAGAGCCATCGCCCAACTTTTTCAGCTTTAATAATCCTTATGGCGCGTGTAAACGCTGTGAAGGCTACGGTAAGGTAATTGGCATTGATGAAGACCTGGTTATCCCTGATAAAAGCAAAACTGTTTACGAGGGTGCCATTGCCCCATGGCGCGGCGAAAAAATGCGCGAGTGGAACGATGAGCTGGTAAAAAACTCGTTAAAGTTTGACTTTCCTATACATCGCCAATATAACCAGCTAACCGAAAAAGAGCAGCGCCTGTTATGGACAGGTAATAAATACTTCCGCGGATTGGATGAGTTTTTTAAGGAGATGGAAGCGCAGACCTACAAAATTCAGTACCGCGTTATGCTGTCGCGCTACCGCGGTAAAACTACCTGTCCTGAATGTAAGGGCAGCCGCCTGCGTATGGATGCCTCTTATGTAAAAATAAACGGCAAGTCTATTACAGATGTGGTGCTGATGGCTTTAGATAAGGCCCTTGAATTTTTTAACACTATTGAGCTAAGCGAAACAGATATCAAAGTAGGCAAGCGCCTGTTAATGGAAATAACAAACCGCTTAAGTTTTTTAAACGACGTGGGGTTAAGCTATTTGACACTAAACCGTTTATCAAACACCTTATCGGGCGGTGAATCGCAGCGCATTAATTTAGCAACATCGTTGGGCAGTAGTTTGGTGGGTTCGGTTTATGTGCTGGATGAACCAAGTATTGGTTTGCATCCGCGCGATACGCAACGATTAATTACTGTTTTAAAATCGCTTCGCGATGTAGGTAATACAGTTTTAGTGGTTGAGCACGAAGAAGAGATAATGAAAGCTGCCGACCATATTATTGATATTGGCCCGGCCGCAGGCACCGATGGTGGCGAGCTGATATTCTCAGGTACCTACGACGAAATTATAAAAGATAACAACAGCCTTACCGGGCGCTACTTAAGCGGCAAGGAAGAAATAGCCATACCTGCTACGCGCCGCAAATGGCACGACTTTATTGAAATAAAAGGCGCCCGCGAAAACAACCTGAAACACGTTGACGCCAAATTCCCGTTAGGTGTGCTTACCGTGGTAACCGGTGTATCAGGTTCTGGTAAAACAAGTTTGATCAAACGGATACTGGCGCCGGCTTTACAAAAAGTATTGGGCAATTACTCGGGCGAGCAAACCGGGTCGTACGATGCTATTGAAGGTGATTATGGCAAGATAGAACAGGTTGAAATGGTTGACCAAAACCCGATAGGGCGGTCTTCTCGCTCAAACCCGGTTACTTATGTAAAGGCCTGGGACGAGATACGTAACTTATATGCCGCACAACCGGTATCAAAAGCTGCCGGGTTAAAGCCATCGGCATTTTCATTTAACGTAGAAGGCGGTCGTTGCGATGTTTGCCAGGGCGAGGGCGAAGTGAAAATAGAAATGCAGTTTATGGCTGATATTTTCCTGACCTGCGAAACTTGCGGCGGCAAACGCTTTAAGCAGCATATACTTGATGTAACCTATAATGAAAAAAACGTTGCCGATGTATTAAGCATGACCATTGACGAAGGCCTGGCATTTTTTGCAAAAGAACCTAAAATATTAGCCAAAATAAAACCATTGGTTGAGGTGGGTTTGGGTTATGTGCAATTGGGGCAATCGTCAAATACCTTATCAGGTGGTGAGGCGCAGCGGATCAAATTGGCATCGTTCCTGGTTAAGGGGAATAACACGCATAAAACGCTGTTTATTTTTGATGAGCCAACCACCGGATTGCACTTCGCAGATATTAAAAAGCTGCTGAAATCATTCGATGCTTTATTGGACCACGGCAATACCATTATTGTAATTGAACACAATATGGACGTTATCAAATGTGCCGATTGGGTAATTGACATTGGTCCCGAAGGCGGTGATAACGGCGGTAAAGTAGTTTTTGAAGGTTTGCCTGAAGATTTGATAAAAGAGAAAAATTCTTATACAGGTAAGTTTTTAAAGGAACGATTTAGCCGGTAGCTTATAAAGTCTGCGACGCTAAACGATAACGGGAATAAAACGATTGGCCCAATTCATCCTGACAATATTTCATGGTAAACAAGGGCTGTAGGCCCTTGTTTACCATGAAATATTGTTAGATGCGTTAACGCTATGTAGAATATACCGGTCAGCTTGCCTTAATCACTTCCGCAATTTTTTCTACCGAAAGATCAATACCACTTATGGTATAAGTTGCCTGGTTATAAAAGCTTTCACGCTCGGCTAATTTATCAGCAATAAAGGCAACTAACTCTTCCCCTTTTTTGCCCTGCAATACCGGGCGTGGGGTTTTGGCATGTTCTAAACGGTCGCCTAATGTTTTGGGGGATAGTTGAATGTATATTGTTTGGCCGTGGGCATTCATCCACTCCATATTATCAAAAAAGCAAGGCAGCCCGCCACCGGTAGATATAACCGCATTTTCTGGATAATCAGTTTCTTTTAATATGGATGATTCCAATTTACGGAAAGCATCTTCGCCATGGGTGGAAAAATATTCGGCAATGCTCATTCCGGCTTTGGCTTCCAGTATATGGTCAAGATCCATAAACTCGTAACCCAAATGTGCGGCCAGCTTGCGCCCCCAGGTAGTTTTGCCGCAACCCATAAATCCAATAAAAAATAGTTTCATGGGTGGTTATTGCTTTTGAAAATAATCCTTCACCAAATCATCGTACTTAGGCAACGAATGGTAATGCCATTTATTAATAACTGTTCCCTTTTTCAGCAGCAGCACGCCCGGGTTGGCGCGTACCATGCTTTTTAACGGCACACCATCAGCATAATATATCTCAGCCACCAAATGGTGCTTTTTGCTGAATGCTTCTGCATCCTTAGGCAAAGCCGAGGTTAACAATATGGTACGTACATTAAAGTTTTGCACTAACGTAAAAGCCAGTGCATTGATGCGGTTTATAGCCTGGTCGTCGGTTTTTTCCAGGTCATAAGCTACTATCACCAAATTATAGAATGGATTGGCTAAAAGCTCTTGTGTATAATTGGTCCCCTGTGCATCTTGAATAGACAGATCGACAATTTTTGGCAAAAACCCTTTTTTTACCAGCGTTCTATCCGGGTTACCTTGAATAGCCCACGTGGTATCCTTCCATATACCGGTAGCCATGTATTCCTTATCGGTCATGTCTTTTGTGGCGCCCGATTTTTTATTTTTCAGATGATAGGTCAATTGGTACTCATCAGGCACAGCACCCGGCGGAGTTTTCATTTCATCGGGCAGGTTTGCTCCAATTTTATATGGCAAAAAGTCTATCACCGGTAAAAAATTATAGGTATATAAACCCATGCAAATGGCTATTACAATAGATGCGGTTAATAATTGGTCGCCGGTTTTTGACTTAAATAACGGGCTTATGCTTGCGCGATTTTTAAACAATACCAATATCAGCAATAGCAACACCAAATCTTTACTGAACGATTGCCAAGGCGTAAGCGGTATGGCATCGCCAAAGCAACCACAGGTTTGTACCACTTTAAAAAACGCTGAGTAAAATGTAAGGAACGCGAAGAAGATGATAAGTAGTAATAATCCCCAGACTACCTGTTTGGCACGCACGCCTATTAGCAATGCAAAGCCCAGTATAATTTCTAAAGCGCATAGTAAAATGGCAATGCTAACGGCTAATCCGTTTAAAAAGGTGATATGGAATACCTCGAAATATTCTTCCAGCTTATACGAGAAGCCCAACGGGTCGTTGATCTTTATCAGCCCCGAGAATATGAACAGTAGCCCAACGCCTATCCTGCAAAACCAAATTAACGCGTTCTTCATTTTACATCTAATTTTATCAATGCAAAAACCGAATAGTTCAGCATATCCTGGTAATTGGCTTTTATACCTTCTGATGCCAGGGTTTTTCCTTCATTATCTTCTATCTGCTTTACACGCAATAGCTTCATCAATATCAAATCGGTTAACGAACTGATGCGCATATCGCGCCAGGCTTCACCATAATCGTGGTTTTTGGCAAACATCAATTCTTTGGTTTCGTTTACCTTTTCGTCAAACATTTTGCTCACATGTTCGGGCTCAAGCTCAACAGGAGTTTCCGGGCCACACTCTAACTGCATCATGGCTATGATACAATAGTTTACAATGCCAATGTATTCGCCGGTAATGTCTTCTCCTACTTTTGATATTTTCTTTTCTTCCAGTGTGCGTATGCGCTGCGCTTTAATAAATATCTGGTCGGTGATTGATGCCGGGCGAAGTATGCGCCATGCGGTGCCATAATCATAGGTCTTTTTCATGAAAAGCCCTTTACAAACATTAATTACTGCTGCGTATTCTGCTGATGTGTTGTTCAAAGTAGTCGAATTCAATTTTTGTGCGATATTTGTTTAATGCCTAAGGCATAAACAATGGCTAAAGATACATTTTTTCAGAAAAAGGCAACTCTAAATGCGGCAGGTAAGTTAATTGACCTAAGCCGCCCCAAAGTAATGGGTATCATAAACCTGACGCCCGATTCTTTTTACGAAGGCAGTCGCAAGCAAAATTTAACTAATATATTACAACAAGCCGAAAAAATGCTGAATGATGGGGCCGCATTTCTCGACCTCGGTGCGTATTCCTCTCGTCCCGGCGCGGATGATATTTCGGTACAGGAAGAAATGGACAGGTTGCTACCAGCGGTCGAGGCAATTGCAAAACAATTTCCGCACGCGGTTATATCGGTAGATACTTTCAGGGCTTCAGTTGCGGAAGCTGCGGTTAAAGCAGGCGCGAATATCATCAACGATATATCGGGCGGCCAATTGGATGCCGATATGTTTGCTACGGTTGCCCGTTTACAAGTGCCTTATATTTTAATGCACATGAAAGGCACACCACAAAATATGAATTCTTTAGCCAGTTATGATGATGTATTTAGCGAAGTGTACGATTATTTTGTGGCGCGATACCACCAGCTTAAACAATTAGGTGTGAAAGATGTCATCATCGATCCCGGCTTCGGCTTCGCCAAAAAGCCCGAACATGGCTATGCTTTAATGAACCGCCTGCAGGAATTTAACGCGCTGCAATTACCCATACTGGCAGGCGTATCCCGCAAAAAAATGATCTATGGCTTACTGGGCGTTACTACCACCGATGCTTTGAACGGAACAACCGTATTAAATACCATTGCCCTTATCAAAGGCGCCAATATTTTGCGGGTGCATGATATAAAGGAAGCTGTGGAAGCAATAAAGATTTGGGAAGCCGTAACACTTTAGGCTTTTCGGCGTTTAAAGTTTGTGTAATGTTTTAAAGATCACTACATTTAATTATTAATCACTATCCATATGAATCCCGCAAAAAAAGGCGCAATAACATCGGCACTCATTTATAGCACATTAATGAGCATTTATTTTTCATTGCACCATACCTTATTGGTTGGTATGTCTATGGGGATAGCCGCTGGGTTGTTCTTCGGCCTTGTTATGTTCTTCTTTTATAGATCAAGAAAAGGCAAGATCGGGCTAATCATACATATTCCCAACGAGGAGAATGCGCTTTATACAGGTGTCGCTAATCATTTTAAAAACGGCGAAGCTGTAGGCGGTAAAATGGCTTTATTTAAAAATGAACTTTACTTTAAATCGCACCGCTTTAATATTCAAAACCACGAACTGCAAATACCGCTTTCTACTATTACTGAAGTAAATCCTTATAAAATTGCAGGTGCTTTTAATACCGGGCTGAAAATAAAAACCAGCGACGGCAGTACCGAAAAATTTGTGGTTTTTAACCGCGAAGATTGGCAGGCAGCAATTTTAGCGGCAAAGGGATTAAACGCTTAATGGTTATTGCCTAACATAAGTATCCGCAGCTGCATTGACCGGACCGGTTATAATAAATAACGTATCGGGTTTTATCTGCAATTCATTAGAAAAAGTACTGTGGTTATAATATAATGCGTCAAACTTGAAGCCGCTTGGTATAGTAATACCATTTTTAATCACATGGTAACTACCCTGGTCCACCAATTGGTTAGCACGATATTGAATAAAAGTACTGTCGGCATTAAATTGCAAAGTATTACCGGCACCTAATGCATAGGTGTGTATGCCTGTTATATCACTTTGGAGCGATAGTTCCCATTTGCCGGTTAAGCCTGCTACTGTTTGATCAGTTTTCTCCTTTTTGCAGCTTGTGATAGCTACAATGACGAACAGGATAGCCCAATATTTTTTCATGACCATTTATCAGCATTACGAATATATATTATAAAACGCTACTATTATTCATAGGTATGATGATTCGGCATAAGCTATGCGCTGAATAAAATTTTATGTAAGTTTGAGAAAACCTACATAAACATGAACTTTAAACAAGCTTATTTACCTGCTTTATTAGCCGCTGTTTTAATTACCGGCTGTAAACAAAAAGATGCCACACCTGTCGCCATCGGCCCGGTTACGGCCGATGAAATTAAAAGCCATATAGCCGTTTTGGCCGATGACTCTTTACAAGGCCGCCGCCCGTTTACAGTTGGCGAAGAAAAAACAACTGCTTATATATCATCTCAGTTTAAAAAAATGGGATTAGAGCCGGGCAATAACGGCAGCTATTTCCAGGAAGTACCAATGGTGGAGATAAAAGGCACACCAACGCCAACTATGTCCATAATCGGCGCAAAAGGCAGTTTTACATTGAAGGCGGTAGATGATTTTGTGGTATTTAGCCGCAGGGAGCAACCATCAATAGCAATAAAAAATGCACCAATGATATTTGCAGGCTACGGAATTGTAGCGCCTGAATACAACTGGAACGACTATAAAGGCCTGGATGTAAAAGGTAAGGTTGTAGTGGTATTGGTAAATGATCCGGGCTTTAAATCGGGCGAGAAAATATTTAAAGGCGATACCATGACCTACTATGGCCGCTGGACTTATAAATATGAAGAAGCTGCCCGCCAGGGTGCCGCGGGTATTCTAATTGTTCACCAAACCGACCCAGCAAGTTATGGCTGGAGCGTTATTAAAAACAGCAATACCGGTAAAAAACTATTCCTGCAACAAGCTGACAAGCACATGTCGCGCTGCGCTATTGAGGGTTGGATAACCGATTCTGTAGCTACAAAAATATTAGCCTCGGCAGGTATTACCGGCGATATCCGCGCGTATGCACGTAAAAAAGAATTTAAAGCTGTTCCATTAAATATGAACCTTACAGTAGGTTTAAAAAATGATCTGAAATATGCCATGTCGCACAACGTGATAGCGGTATTAAAGGGAAGCAGCAGGCCAGATGAAAATATTGTATACACCGCGCATTGGGACCACTTTGGCATTGGCCCGGCTATTAAAGGCGACTCAATTTATAACGGTGCAGTTGATAATGCCAGCGGCTCGGCAGCATTGCTAAGCGTTGCAAAAGCATTTTCTGAGTTGAAAACAAAACCGGCGCGTACCATCGTGTTTCTATCGGTAACTGGCGAAGAGCAGGGTTTATTAGGATCGGAATATTATGCTACGCACCCCGTTTTCCCGTTAAATAAAACAGTAGGCAACTTAAATATGGATGCATTAGGTTTTTATGGCGAAACAAAAGATATTGACATTACCGGCAAAGGACAAAACGAATTGGAAGATTACGTAACCAAAGAGGCAGAAAGCCACGGCTGGCATACGGTAGGCGATAAAAAACCCGGTGCGGGCGGTTATTACCGGTCCGATCATTTTAATTTTGCCAAAGTGGGTGTTCCTGCTGTGGACGTGAATGTTGGAGTTGAAAGCCTTACTCATGAGGCCGGTTGGGGAGCAAAACAGGCAGATGATTATAACGATAACCATTACCATCAGCCATCAGACACCTACACACCAGCTATGGATGCAAACGGAATGGCACAAATTGCAAACATCATGTTCAATGTGGGGTTAAAGCTAAGTAACGAAACTACTTTCCCGGGTTGGAAACCAGGTTCGGAGTTTAAAGCGATACGGGATAAAATGATGGTGAAGTAGATGTGCAGATATGCAAATGTGCGGATGTGCAGATGATCGGAGGACAGGATATGAAAAACCAAATTAAACGAATAGGCTTTTTAGCAGTGTGTATTTTATTAATGCACACTGCTTCATTTGCCCAGGCATTAAAAGTTGCGGCAGCGGCAAATTTGCAGTCGGTTATAACTGTTTTACAGAAAGATTTTAAGCAAAAAACTGGGGTTGATATAGAACCTATTGTTGGGTCATCGGGTAATTTGGTGGCGCAGATGCATAACGGTGCGCCGTTTGATGTTTTCCTGTCTGCCGATATGAGCTTCCCTAAAAAACTGCAAGAAGACGGGCTAACCACAGGCGCGCCCGTAGTTTACGCGCAAGGCAATTTGATTATTTGCAGCACGCAGGATTTAGGCTTTGAAAACTGGGAACGGCTGCTGTTAACTCCTCGCATAAAAAAAATAGCTATTGCCAATGCCGCCATAGCGCCATATGGATTGGCCGCACAGGAAGCCTTACAGAAGAAAGGCATCTATAACGATATAAAAGGCAAGCTGGTAACCGGCGAAAGCATAGCGCAGGTAAATACTTATATCACGACAGGCGTTGCTGAGGTGGGCTTTACCACACAATCATTGGTTAAGGACCCTGCTAATAAAACAAAGCTGTATTGGAAGGCTATCGACCCTAAAATATACGCACCTATTGAACAAGGGATGGTGGTATTAAAAAGCAGCGCCAATAAAGCCAATGCCGACAAGTTTTTTAAATACCTGCAAAGTGCCGATGCCAAAAAAATATTGGAGGAATACGGTTATCATGTTCAATAATTTAAATGGCTGACCTTTCTCCCATCTGGCTTACCTTAAAACTGGCAGGTATCACTACCCTGCTGTTGCTTATTGTAGGGCTACCCGTTGCATGGTGGTTGTCGAAAGGCCGATCGGTTATAAAAACTATTATTGAAGCTATTATCACTATGCCACTGGTTTTACCACCATCGGTTTTGGGGTTTTATTTGTTGCTGGCGTTTAGTCCGCAACACGGGGTGGGTAAATGGCTGGCGGATGTATTTGATGTCCGCTTTGTTTTCTCATTCCAGGGATTGGTGCTGGCATCATTTATTTATAGCATGCCGTTTATGATAAGCCCTATAAGGTCGGCGCTGCAGCAATTGCCCGCATCGTTGGCACAGGCATCATATACCCTTGGCAAAAGCAAACGCGAGACTTTTTTAAAGGTGTTGCTGCCCAATATCAAGCCGTCGTTATTAACGGCTATCGTATTAACCTTTGCCCATACGCTGGGCGAGTTTGGCGTAGTGCTGATGATAGGCGGAAATATCCCCAACGTTACCCGCGTGGCCTCTATTGCCGTTTACGATTCGGTTGAACGCATGGATTACGCCGCGGCCAATACCTATTCGCTTATCCTTTTTTCTATAACATTTATATTGGTGATAACCGTGTTCCTGGTTAACAAATACCAGGCAAAAAGCCCGTTGGAATGATCAGCATCGACATAGAGAAAAATCTGAAAGCGTATTCCGGGCATCGTACTTTAAAAGTGGATGGCAAGTTCCCTATGGGCAGCATTACCAAAATATATGGCCCGTCGGGCTCAGGCAAAACTACCTTTTTAAAATGCATTGCCGGTTTGATCACGCCCGAAAAAGGGAGTATTATGGTTAATGAAGTATTATGGTTCGAGCCACTATCAGGCGTAAACCTGCCGACGCAAAAAAGAGCGATTGGCTTTGTTTTCCAAGATTATGCACTGTTCCCCAACATGACCGTTCAACAGCATTTAGAATATGCCACAAAAGATGCGGCGTGGATACAGCAGTTGCTACACATGGGTAAGCTGGAAACACTGGCCGACCATAAACCCATATACCTATCCGGCGGGCAGCAGCAGCGGTTGGCTATTTTAAGGGCGCTGGCTATTAAGCCTAAACTGTTATTAATGGATGAGCCGTTTTCGGCATTGGACCCGGAAATGAGGTCGGCTTTAATAAAAGAATTGAAAGTTTTGTTTATCGAGCTAAACGCCACCGTTTTTATTGTAAGCCATAACCCGCAGGAGTTGGAAGGGTTAGCCGACAGCGAACTACTTATTTTATGAAAACCCCTGCAAGGCATTTCAATAAAACACGCATAGCGCCAACACCAAGCGGTTTTTTGCATTTGGGTAATGCCTATTCATTCGCGCTTACAGCATCCATTGCCAAAGAAACAGGCGCTAAAATATTGCTGCGAATAGACGACCTTGACCGGGATCGGGTAAACGAAGCCTATGTACAGGACGTTCTTGATACCCTTTACTTTTTAAATATCTCCTGGGATGAAGGGCCACGCAATGCGAAGGAATATGAAAGCGAATGGTCGCAAATACACCGTATGGCTATTTATGAAAAGGCCTTAACCCAATTAAAAAACAGCGGTAAAGTATTCGCTTGTACCTGTTCGCGCGCGCAAATACAGCGATGCACCTGTGCCGATAAAAACATTCCTTTAGATACTCCCAATGCAAGCTGGCGGTTGCGCACTGATAATGAAACAGAAATTACCATAAATACTTTAAATGACGGAACCACCAAGGCCAGATTGCCGGCCGAAATGAAGAATTTTATCGTCCGCAAAAAAGACGGCTACCCGGCTTACCAGTTAACCTCTTTGTGCGATGACCTGCACTTTGGCATTGATCTCATCATCCGCGGCGAGGATCTTTGGGCATCGACTATAGCGCAGCATTATTTAGCCGGGGTTTTACAACAGCCTGATTTTTTTAAAATTACGTTTCATCATCATCCGTTAATAATGGAAACGTCAGGTAATAAACTATCCAAATCGGCAGGGGCAACGTCTATAAAGTATTTGCGGGAGATGGGGAGGACGAGGGAAGAGGTTTACCTAACGCTGCCGCGAGTTTAAACACTTAAAAAATTTCGTTGTCAGTCACAAATATCCAAATACTTATTTCTTATATTTATTAAAAAATCTTCCTCTCCATGAAACCTTACTTAACCGCCCTGATCATTGGCGTTGCCGCAATAATAGCCTTTGCTTTAATTAGTAATGCCGTTAAGTACCGTTCTACCTCGTCCGAAACAATTGTAGTAACGGGTTTGGCCGAGCAGGACTTTAACAGCAATTTTATTGTTTGGAGCGGAACTTATTCAAGGAAATCTGCCGATCTGAAAAGTGCTTATGCGGCGCTTAAAGTCGATGAGAACGCTATTCGTACGTATCTTATTAAAAAAGGAATAGACAATAGCCAAATGGTTTTTTCATCGGTGACTATTAATAAAGAATTCAGTCCGAATTTGGATGCCAATGGCAGGAACATCGGCCAAAAATTTAATGGTTATAATTTAATTCAGCAAGTAGAGGTCGAATCTACAGATGTAGATAAAATAGACAAAGTATCGCGCGAGGCTACTGAACTGATAGAAACTGGCATCGAATTTAATTCTACCTCACCTTCATTTTATAACACCAAACTGAACGAGGTAAAAATGGAGTTATTGGCAAAAGCCAGCGCCGATGCAAAAACGCGTGCCGAAACGATAGCTAAAAACGCGGGCAGTTCATTAGGCAGATTAAAAAAAGCAACTATGGGCATTTTCCAGATAACCGGAAAAAACAGCAATGAGGGTTTTAGTTACGGAGGTTCTTTTAACACCTCAAGCCGAAGAAAAACCGGCTCTATTACGATAAAAATGGAATTCCAGGTGAATTAAAAAAGGACACAGTCCTAAAACCATGCCCTTTTGAATTTTGACTTATTACTTTTGAATTAGTAACGGTAGTATTCCGGTTTAAACGGACCGTCAACCTGTACGCCAATATAATCAGCCTGGTTTTGATCAAGTACTTCCAGCTCAACGCCAATTTTGGCTAAGTGCAGCATGGCAACTTTTTCGTCTAAATGTTTTGGTAAGGTATATACTTTGTTTTCGTATTTGTCGCTATGCGCCCAAAGCTCTAACTGCGCTAAAGTTTGGTTGGTGAACGAGTTACTCATTACAAAGCTTGGGTGACCGGTTGCACAACCTAAATTTACCAAACGGCCTTCGGCTAGAACAATAACGTCTTTACCGTCGATAGTATATTTATCAACCTGTGGTTTAATTTCAATTTTGGTATTGCCATAAGCTTTGTTTAACCAGGCCATGTCAATTTCATTATCAAAGTGACCGATGTTACAAACAATAGCTTTGTCTTTTAACTTACGGAAATGCTCTTCGCGAACAATGTTTAAGTTACCTGTTGCGGTAACCACAATATCAGCTTCGGCAATAGCGGTTGAAAGTTTTTTAACTTCAAAGCCTTCCATTGCAGCTTGCAAAGCACAGATAGGGTCAATTTCGGTAACAATAACGCGTACACCTGCATTACGCAATGAATCGGCAGAACCTTTACCTACGTCGCCATAACCGCAAACAACGCCAACTTTACCGGCCATCATTACGTCGGTAGCGCGGCGGATAGCATCAACTAACGACTCGCGGCAGCCATATTTATTATCAAATTTTGATTTGGTAACCGAATCGTTCACGTTAATAGCAGGAACAGCCAAGGTGCCATTCTTCATACGCTCGTATAAACGGTGTACACCTGTAGTAGTTTCTTCTGATAAACCTTTAATGCCGGCAACCAGTTCTGGGTATTTATCAAATACCATGTTGGTTAAATCGCCGCCATCGTCCAATATCATGTTCAATGGTTTTTGGTCTTCGCCAAAAAATAAGGTTTGCTCAATACACCAGTCAAAATCAACTTCGTTTAAACCTTTCCAGGCATAAACAGAAATACCTGCAGCAGCAATAGCGGCAGCGGCATGATCCTGGGTTGAGAAAATGTTACATGACGACCAGGTAACTTCGGCACCTAATTCAACCAGTGTTTCAATTAACACGGCGGTTTGGATGGTCATGTGCAGGCAGCCCGCTATGCGTGCGCCTTTTAATGCTTTTGATGGCCCGTATTCTTTACGTAAAGCCATTAATCCGGGCATTTCGGCCTCGGCCAATTCAATCTCCTTGCGGCCCCATTCGGCTAAAGAGATGTCTTTTACTTTGTACTTAGTGTACGTCTCTACTGATGACATAGTTTTTTTGATTTTAGATTGCAAAATTAACCTAAATAACAATGAAAGTGAAATTAAAGTTTGCTGCGGTATGCGTTAAAGAACCGTTAACTATCCTTACCCATCAATAAGTTACCATTATAAACGGCACCCGTTTCAACGGCAAGGGTATGGGTTTTGATATCGCCGTTAACTTTGCCTGTGCTTTTTATTTCGAGCGAATGGACGGAGACGTTGCCATTTACAACCCCATACACTACCATTTCTTTGGTATGTACATTGCCCTGTATGCTACCCTTTTCGCCTAATATTAAGCCTTCGTCAATGGTTATATTGCCATTAATCTGGCCGTCTACGCGCGCAAATGCGGGAGCTTTAAGGTCGCCCTCAATAACCGCCCCTTCACTTATTAAAGTTGATATAGCCTGGAGATCTAAAGCTATTTTATTTTTTTTCTTAAAAACACCCATTTATGAGGCCGTTATACGTGTGGTATACGTTAATTGTTTAGTGTTATAAATTTTGCAGGATTTATTGGTTTCCCATCCTTTCTTACTTCATAATGCAGATGCGCCCCGGTTGAATGCCCGGTTGAACCTACCAGTCCTATTTTTTGGCCTACGGTTATTTGCTGCCCTACTGATACATTAATACGCGAAAGATGCCCGTATAAAGTTTCAAAATTATTTTGGTGTTGAATACGGATGCAATTGCCATACCCGTTTGTCCATCCGGCAAAAACAACCTTGCCGTTGGCGGTAGCTTTTACTTCATCGCCGGTATTGCCTTTAAAATCAATACCCGGATGATATTCGGCATGTTCGCTGTTAAAAGGGTCGCTGCGGTACCCAAAAAATGATGTCATTGAGCTTACCCGTGGATAACCCATTGGGGTAAAGGCCACGGTATTTACCAGTTTTGATAAATAATCGTTATAAGCCATATAAACCTCTTTGCTGGAAAGTTTATTGCCGGCTACATTAGCATCGCCACCAATATCCTTGGTTGAAAAACCTTTCAGGCCGCGTCTTTTTAAATAATCGTTAATGTTTTTTAGTTTACCTTCTATGGCCTGTATATAACCTTGGGCTGCCTGGTTATCATTTTCGCGCGCGATGTTTGTGGGGATATCGCCTTTAAGTTTTACTATTTGCGCAACTAATTGTTGCTTTTCGGTTTCCTGTTGCTTGTTTTTATATTGCAGCAATACGATAAATCCAACCAAAAACACAATAACCGACACCACAGATATAATGTAATGCTTTAAGCGCGTAATATGCTTGGTTTTTACTTGTAATGTTTTACTACCGGGACCGTTTTTGTTTACAATAACGATAGTACTAACATCCTTTGAATTTGATCTCATGCTATAATTAGAACTTTTAGGGGCAGCAATATATACATAACCATTAATAAACCAATAGCATTTTTGCTATTTAACAATTACATAATGCAATAATTACATTAAGGGATAACACATTAATTTTGGCGAAAAAACGGTAAGCAATCACCGCGTTTTACGGATTTTTGTAAAATAAGTTTTGTAAAAGGCCTGTCAGCTAAATGTTATTATTCAACATTTTACACATTAGCCGTTAATCATTTAGTATTTTTGTATCCGGAATTTTAGAAAGATAAAATTATGTACCCAGAATATTTAGTTGCCCCCATGAGGGAAGAATTAACCAAGGTTGGTTTTGAGGAGTTAAAAGACGCTGCTGCCGTTAAAACTGCTATTGAAAGCGAAGGCACCGTGTTTGTTATGGTAAATTCTGTTTGCGGCTGCGCTGCGGCTAACGCACGCCCTGCTGCAAGAATGGCTGCGCAAAGCGACAAGCACCCGGATAAATTTGTAACCGTTTTTGCCGGTATGGAAAAAGACGCGGTTGATACTGCACGTAACTATATGTTGCCTTACCCTCCGTCATCGCCGTCAATGGCTTTGTTTAAAGATGGTAAACTGGTACATATTATAGAGCGTCACCAAATTGAAGGCCGCCCTGCACAAATGATTGCCGATAACCTGATCGGTGCATTTGAGCAATATTGTTAATTAGCTTTTGGTTTATAGTTCATAGCCTTTTTATGGACCAGTAAAACATCACCATCGAAAATGAAAAAAGCCTCTCATATTGAGAGGCTTTTTTATTACAGTAACTATAAAGTTCCTTATCTTATTAATTTTTACGCACCTGGGCGTGTATATCGGCACGCATAGCGTCCAGGTCTTTAAGGCGCTGGCGTTGTTGCCTCAGGTCCTCTTTAAGTTTCCTGATCTTTTCATTTTGCTTGCCCACGTCATTATTGGCCGATTTGGCGTCCTTTGCCTTATCGTAAGCGTTATCGGCACTCTTTTTTGCATCTTTTGAATCCTGCAAATTGCCGCTTTTGGCTTTATTGGTGCTGGCGGTACTTGTTTCTGAGGCTGTTTGCGCTGTATTACCGGCATTGCTGGCTTTAGTTTGATATGCCGGCAAGCCGCTTTGGTTTGCAGCTAATTTTGCGTTAATGCCGGCAATATTGTTTTGCACCTTTGCATATTCAACATTTAACTTTCCGGTGTCGGCAGACGTTTTATATTTTTGCGCGAAGGTAGCAGCACTAACGGTTAAAAGCACCGCCGTACCTAATAAAAAGGTAAAGGATTTCATGATTTTGTTGATTAAAAGACGCAGAATATTGCTGAATGCAATTGTCTTATAAGGTTAACATGAAAATCCATAAAATGTTTGCTTTACCCGCTATTGCCTATTTGCATGCGTAATGCAATGCAATTACACCGCAAGCAAATGTTTTCGATTCAATCAATTTCAGTTTTGTGGTTTCTTTAATGCCTTTAAACAGCGGCGTACCTTGTCCCAGTAAAACCGGGTTAACAAATAACCAAAACTCGTCAATTAAACCCTCGCTTAGTAAGGAATGAGAAGCCCGCGGACTTCCAAAAATTAGAATATTTTCCCCGTCCTGGTTTTTTATTTTGTTGATGTTTTCTGCAAGGCTGCCGCTGATAACGGTAGTATTGTCAAGCCCTTCCTGGCTCATTGTTTTTGATAAGACAATTTTTTTAACCTTGTTGTACCAGGCCGAATGTTCTTTGTCGTGTTTTGATGCGTTGGGCTCATCGCCGGCAGTTGGCCAGTAGGCTTGCATCATTTCATAAGTTACGCGGCCATAAAGTGCCGCGTCGGCTTTGTCTGTCATGGTGCCAACAAAGTCAAATATGTCCTCGTCTACTTTTATCCAGTTCATTTCGCCGTTTGGCCCCGCTACAAAACCATCAAGCGAGGTGTGCATAAAGAAAATTAAGTTTCTCATATTATTCTATTTACGTTTTTATATTAAACTTGCGCTCGTCGAAGAGTCTACTCCAATTTCTTCAACTTAATGCTCCTAAAATTCACATGGCAGCCATGGTCCTGTAACAAGATGTAGCCATCCACGTCTTCACCAAAGTTTCGCACGCCTTTAAACTTGCTTAATGCTACGGCTTCCCTAAATGGTCCGGAGCCACGGTCATACTCCAGTATTTTTACGCCGTTTAAATAATGCTCCACATGGTTATTCGGATACACCACAATACGGGCGGTATTCCATTCGCCCATTTTCCGTACAAAACGGGCTTGTTTATCGGCAGGGAGTATATCATATAACGAGCCCATTTTGCGGTCGCCATTGCGGCCCAGTTTGGCATCGGGGTGTTTATCGTCATCCAGTACCTGGTATTCTAAGCCTAATGCAGAGCCGCTTGTTCCGTTAGATAATGTTGTAAAATATTTTACACCGCTATTGGCAACAGGCGTCATTTTAAAATCGAAAGATAGATCAAACGCGGCATATTTATCATCGGTTATAATATCACCACCTACTGATGTTTCACCGTCGGGCATACCGATATTGGTAATCATTCCATTGCTCACATCCCAACCTTTAGCCGGGAAATCCATATTTTTAATGCTACGCCACCCTTTTGAAGTTTTACCATCAAACAATAATTTCCAGCCGTCTTTTTTCTCGTAATTGGTTAACGTGTTTGGTGACAAATTGACTACATAAATATTCTTAGGGAATGGCTGCGGTGTGATACCTGTTGTTTTTACCTGTATGTTTTTAAAGTATACCTTTTCGCCGGCATCTTCGGGCTTTTGCACGGCATGTACCTGCAGGCCAATAAAGCCGGTACGGTCAAGCGTATCTATCACATCGGCAATGGCAACGCCGTTTATCCACGTTTTCATTTCGTTGCCAATACATTCAATTTTATAGTGGTTATAAACGCCTATTTTAAATACGGCTTTTGCATCGGCGTGCATATCCAGCGGATAAAGCCAATCCCTGCGCCCCTCGTCATAAATGCCCCCGCTCCACTTACGTGCCGATGGGTCTATTTCACATTGCTTACCATATACCAGGCCTTTTCCCTCGTGCCCCGCCGGGTTAAAATGGCTGCGCACCTGTATGCCCGAGTTACTGGTAACCTCGCCTATCTTAGCGTCAAGCTCCAGCACAAAATCGCCGTATTCCTTTTCGGTTACCAAAAAAGTATTGCCCGAGTTTGCGGCGCTGGTGCCCACAATATTTCCGTTTTCTACCGTGTATTCGGCTTGACCAGCCAGGCGTTTCCATCCGTTAAGTGTTTTACCGTCAAACAGGCTTTTATAGCCGGGTTTTACCTGCGCGCTTGCAGTTATTGCTACGCAAAGCGCAAGAGCAGCGTTGCATATTGTTTTAGTGTTCATAGTTAGTTATAATTTATTGGCAGGTAAATATACTATTCCTGGTAAATCCCTGTAACATAGCAGTTACTTTAATTGTCAAACTCTCAACTAAAACTACTAAATTCGCTAACAGTACTAACCAATTAATTATGAAAAAAACTTTACTATGCCTTAAATGCAGCGCTTTTTACCGCTGTTGGCTTTATTACCCCGGTTGTTGCCCAGCAAAAACCCGCTGCGGACGATCCGCTTATGAAAATATATCGCGCCACCGCGCCAAAAATAAACGACCTGGTGCATACCAAGTTGGATGTGCGTTTTGACTATAAAAAATGCTATATGTATGGCAAGGAATGGGTTACGCTAAAACCACACATGTACCCAACCGATACTCTGCGCCTTGATGCAAAGGGCATGGATATTAAAACTATTGCCGTTGTAAAAAACGGGAAGAATATCCCGTTAAAATATGTTTACCAGGACAGTCTTTCATTGGCTATACAACTGGACAAGGTTTATCATAACAACGAAAGTTATACCATTTATATTGATTATACCAGCAAGCCAAATAACCTGAAAGTCAAAGGCAGCGCCGCTATTAACGATGCCAAAGGTTTATATTTTATAAACCCAGACGGCAGCGATAAAGATAAACCTATTGAGGTATGGACACAGGGCGAAACCGAAAGTTCATCGGCCTGGTTCCCAACTATTGATAAGCCGAACCAAAAATGTACCGACGAGATCAGCATGACTGTTCCGGCAAAATATGTTACGCTTTCAAACGGCCGCCTGGCATCGCAAAAACCCAATGCCGATGGTACCCGTACCGATATCTGGAAAATGGAGCAGCCACATTCGGTTTACTTATTTATGATGGCCGTTGGCGATTTTAAAATTTTCCACGATAAATGGCGCAACAAACCGGTTGACTATTATTTGGAGCCTAAATACGCGCCTTATGCCAAACAAATTTTCGGCAATACGCCCGAGATGTTAGAGTTTTATTCGAAAACTTTGGGTGTTGATTACCCATGGAATAAATACGCGCAAATTGTGGTGCGCGATTATGTGAGCGGCGCAATGGAAAACACCACCGCAACGTTGCATGGCGAACAAGTGCAAAAAACAGCCCGCGAGTTATTGGATTCTTACGATGATGAAAGCCAGATTGATATTGCGCATGAGTTGTTTCACCAATGGTTTGGCGATTATGTAACCGCCGAAAGCTGGAGCAATATCACGATGAATGAATCGTTCGCCGATTTTAGCGAAATGCTTTGGGCCGAACATAAATATGGCAAAGACGAAGCAGATGCACATAGCTATGGCGCCATGCAAAGCTATTTAAGAGGCCCCGTTAATAAAACAAAAGACCTGGTGCGGTTCCATTACGATGATAAGGAAGATGTATTTGATTTGGTGAGCTATCAAAAAGGTGGCCGCATATTAAACATGCTGAAGAATTATTTAGGTGATGAAGCATTTTTTAAAGGCCTTAAAATTTATTTAACCAAACACGCTTACAGCAACGGCGAAGCACAACAATTACGTTTGGCTTTAGAAGAATCGAGCGGTTTAGATCTGAACTGGTATTTTAACCAATGGTATTATGGCGCGGGTAACCCGGCATTAAAGATCAGCCATAAATGGGATGACGCTACCAAAACAGAAACCGTTTATTTAGAGCAAACACAAACAACCGGCAAAGTATTTAAGCTGCCTTTTGCCATTGATATTTATGCAGGTGGTAAAAAAGAACGCCATAAAGTTTGGATGAATGATATGGCCGATACTTTAAGTTTCCATGTAAATTCAAAACCCGACCTGGTAAATGTTGACGGTGATAAAGTATTATTAGCCGAGAAAAAAGAAGACAAAACATTAAATGAATATGTGTTCCAATATTTTAACGCGCCGTTATACCTTGATCGTTTTGAAGCCATAACCACTGCCGCACTTACACAAAGCAATAAAGACGCACAAAAAGTGCTAATAGCAGCTTTGAAAGACAAATATTATGGTTTACGTATTAAAGCGATACTGGCATTAGATATGACTAACGACGATGTACGTAATGCCGCCCAGCCGGTATTGGGCTCACTGGTAGCAACAGACAAAAACACTTTAGTGCAGGCTGCAGCTATAAATGCATTGGGAAAACTAAAAGCATCAGGAAACTTGCCATTATTTAAACAGGCGTTAGCCAGCCAATCGTACGCTGTTGAAAGCGCTGCATTAAATGCTATCAGCGTTACAGATCCGGCGCAAGCGTTGCCATTAACCAAACAGTTTGAGAAAGACGCCAGTCCGGCGCTTACTATCGCCATTATAAAGATTTATGCTGCTGTGGGTACTGATGCGGAATTTCCTACAGCGTATGAGTTATATACCCATGCTACAGGTCAAGCAAGGTTTGGCTCGTCAAGAGATTTTGCAACCTATATAGGTAAAGTACAAAGCCCGGCAAACGCGCAAAAAGGAATTGCAGCATTAACGGACCTGGGTATCAAGTTTAAATCGCAGCCGGGCGTTGCAAACTTTATAACCATGATGTTGCAGAACATAAAAGCAGCACGCGCTAAAATGAACGATACCGCATCGGCACAAGCAGCTGATGATGCGCTTAAAGCGTTTAACGCGGCTAAGTAAGTTCTATAATAATCAAGGGTGTCATACTTCCAGTGCCTCAGTATGACACCCTTTTTTTCCTTAACAAAATTTAACTTTTACCAATACTTTTTTCTGTTTAACTTAGATCATCCAAAACTCAACCGCAATGAAAAAGTTCGTATGGGCAATTATCCTGGCAGCAGGCATATCGCAGTTAAAAGCGCAGGACCTTCACTTAAAAGTTGATACATCGGCAATCTTTAAAAAATATTTTACTAAGCCGCAGGACATGCTCTTTCAACGGTTTGCCCCACAGTTTAGGCTAAATGATTTAAACCAACAGCCTTTGAGCCAGGTTTTGGCAGAGGCATCCAAGAGTAATATGGATAACATGCCGGTTATACGTCCCAAAGGCAATTATAACATGCCTGTTGCCAAACTGCCAGGCAACTCAAAAATGCCCGTAATTGACCCCACTAATGGCGAAAGATTGGACCTGCGAAAACCCGCAGTTGAAAAGGTTGCGCCAAAATAATTATATCCCAAACGCTTTCTTTAACTGCGCAGCTGCATACATTTCTGCATCACGAGCCTGGGGAACAATAGCGCCCATGCCAAAAAACTCGTGGGTTACACCGTCGTAATTTTTACTGCTTACGGTTACGCCATCGGCTTTTAGTTTATCTGCCAATTTAAGCCCTTCCGCCTGCAACGGGTCTATTTCAGCGGTAATAATAGTAGTTGGTGGCAAACCTGTCATATCGGTATTAACCAAGTCGATCAACGGATCTTTTACTTCATTGGGCTTATTCAAATATTTCTTTAAAAACCACGACATCATTGGCCTGTTCAGTGGTAGCGCATCGCCATATTTTACATACGATGCCGTGTTCATATCTGCCCCGGCAACCGGATAAATAGCCAATACCGCAACCGGTTGGCTTATCTTTTTATCGCGCGCCTTAAGAGCAGTTGTTATGGCTAAATTACCGCCCGCACTTTCGCCGGCAACCGCAATTTTGGTAGAATCGCCTTTTATAGAAGCCACATTTTTTAATGCCCATTGATAGGCTAAAAACGCATCATTATGTGCATACGGGAATTTATATTGAGGCGCTAAACGGTATCCTACGGAAATAACAATGGCCCCGGTTTTATCAGCCAAAATATTTGCCGATGCATCGTAAGTTTTAATACCTGCGATTACAAACCCGCCCCCATGATAATAAACAATTACCGGGAAAGGCGCTTTGCCGGTTTTTGGTGTGTAAATGCGTAAGTGAACCTTTCCCCATGCGGCAGCAATATCTGTTCCTGTTGTATCTACATTATATACCGTTTGTGCAATATGATGTTGTTTCATTACGTCATTTACCGCATCTGCAGGGCTATGGTTTTTGCGTGCCTGGCCCACACCTAAGGTTTCTATCGGCTGATCGCCGTAGCTTTGCAGTTTTTCAATAACTGCCTGCATTTCGGGCTTCATATCCGGTGCCCAGGCAGGCGGCGGACTGTTGGGTTTTACCGCGGTTGTGCTATCGGCAGTATTGATGCCCGTTTTACTTTTGCACGAGGCGGTTATAAACAATACGGCAGCTATATATATGAAGGATCTGACTTTCATTAAGTGTTTGTTTTATAGGCAATAACCTAACAAACACCATTAATTAAAAATAGTTGGCGGAGTAACTAATTTTTGACAGAAAGCTTATGGGTAATATTCAATTTTACGTTTAACACGGCTTACAATTATATTGTACATAAACTCGTCCTTTTGTAACCAGTTACCCGCTTTATCAAATTCGGGATAATAAAAATAACGTACGCTTCCATAGCTTTTTGATATAGGGTCATAGACCACTCCGCGACTGTACATTATACTTGAATCAGCCCACATGGTCATATTACCATTATTGTCATATTGATACGTGCTTTTTCCTGTACGCTTGTTGTTTGGATCAAGATATATCTCTTCAATTTTATTGCCATTTGCATCGAATTTATATATCTTTTTACTCTCTAAGCTATCATGCACATACACGTCTTCATACTCGGTCTTTAGAACTTTATTATAAGTATAAACCCTCATTGAATACGGCTTACTAACAATGTCAGTATTATAAAACGTATCCCGTTGCCCTTCTTCATTGTAAACAATACGCATAGTCATTGTTGCCGAGAATAATAGATTTTCTACCAACTGATGCTTGTCATTATAGCTATAAACGGATCGCGTCCTTATCTTGCCGGATCGATCGGTAGTAGATATTGCTCTCCCTTGTTCATCATATTTCGTAAAGGTTGTGTCAGTACCGTTGTTATTAATAGTTTTTGTAACGTTGGATATGATATTGCCTTGTTTATTATAAACAATACCATCTTTCCAACGCCATTCAGTTATATTGGTAAGCGAACCAACTATGGGCTTTGAATAAAAAAAAGACTCAACAGATTTAATGCTCCCTTTAAGATGATCGGTAGCCAAATCGTTTTGATATTTGCCTGATGCCGGTACGGTTTGCCCGCTGGCTATGTAAATGCAACAGCAACAAATGGCGATTAAAAGTAATTTTTTCATAGAGGTTTAGTAGTGGGACGTTTGATAGCTGATGTATCAAATATAAACAAACCGTTATTTATTTGTATTGCCAAATTCTTTAACAAGGCTCTCACGCAGATCATACAGCAGCCATTCTTTACTTTCTATTTGTGCTGATTTTGATTGCAGCAATCTAATCAATCTATTCACCCCACCGGGTTCATTACCGTTACCGTGTACCAACACAATACTACCGTCATGTGGTTGCTTGCCTTTGGCCAGCCACGCATCCGCGCCTAATGGCATTAGCCCATAACTAACAATACGATAAACCAATTGCTGGTCGGATACCAATCCCGGGAAACGGAAAAATAACGACGGCACCAATCCATTTTTCAGCATAGCCTGTTCAGTTTCCAGTATTTCGAAATTAAGGTCAGTGCCACGTTGCAGTAAAAAATTTTCCTTTAAAGGCAGCAGGTTAACTTTATGGTTGAACGAATGATTGGCCCAGGTGATATTTAATTTGTTTTCCTGCTGCAATTGTTTCAGCCACTCCAGGTCATCCGGGTGCTGGCGCATCCAGATACCGCTTACAGAAACCAAAACAGGCACCGGGTTATTAAGCCGCTCGGTGATCTCTGTAAAAACACGCCTGTCCAATGGCTTATGTGCCGGGCAAAGGTCGACAGTAAGGTTAATGCCGTTCTCATTGCTTGCGCCTCGTGTTATGCCTGCATTTTGCAGGCTGATGGATTGCTCGTCGGCTTTTTTTAATGCTTTTTGATACGGCGAGCCTTTAAAATAGCTCCATACTTCCTCAGGCTTTAATAGCCTAATTTGATAATTAGCTGCTTCATCAACCTTCGTTTCTAATGTTTGCGGATCAGCCAATAATATATAGGCTTTACTATCGTTTTTAAATCTTCGCAAAACTACCCAATCGTTCGATTGCCGGGTAGCAACGCCATGATAAACCTTATAGTTTTTAATGTTTAAATAGCTTACCTGTGCACAAGCACGTCTGCCTAAAACAGAAACACAAAAAGCTACTAGCAGAAATAATTGAATTCGATATTTCATTATTTCAAGTCTTGCATTACCGCCTTAAACACCGCTGCCCGTATAGAATTTACATTGTAATATTCCTTATTTTCCATCAATCCCATTTGCTGGCGGTTTATTAACAAGATGATAGAAAGATGCTTGTTGGGCACTACCGAAATGCTTGTGCCCGTAAAACCTGTATGCCCGAAACTGCCTTCAGGCCCGTTGCGCATAAACGCCTGGGCAGGGTCCATCATCCAGCCTAAACCATTAAGAAAATTATCCTTCATTAAAAAGGTATTGATAGTATTTTCTGATATAAACTGTTTTTCACCAACTTTACCTTTGTTCATCAGCATATCTACCAGTTTTTGCAGGTCATCAACGGTAGAAAATATACCTGCAGCACCCGAGATGCCTCCATTGGCATACCAGGCGTTGCCATCGTTAACCTCACCTTTTAAAACATATTTTCGCCAGCCATTCCATTGGGTTGGTTTAATTTCTTTAAACTGGAAACCCAATTCAGGGTCATAAACCATCCGCTTTTCGTAGGGATTACCAAATGATGTAGCTGCTATTTTAAACGCCTTACCTTTGGTTAGTGGATTATACATTGTATTCGTCATCCCTAACGGGATAAAAACATTTTGCTCCTCGAATTTTTCCAACGATAAGCCCGATACCATTTCTATGATCTCGCCCAAAATAGTAAAGCCTAAATCGCTGTATTTACGCTGCTCGCCAACCGGGAAAGCCAGCGGCAGTTCACCTATCAGTTTAAATGCCTCCTGTTTGTTTTTTGCGCGATAATAGAGCGGGTACCATTCATATAATCCAGCTGTGTGCGTTAACAAATGCCTTATGGTTATTTGTGCCTTTGGCCCGTCGGCAAATGCTTTAACATATTTACTAACCGGGTCATCAACTTTTACCAGGCCCCTGTCAACCAATAACATTATTGATGTCGTGGTGCCCACCACTTTGGTAAGCGATGCAATGTCGAAAAGCGTTCCAGTAGTCATTTTATCAGGAACAGCCAATGGTTTATGCGCGTAGTTAAACTTTTGCGCGTAGCCGTAAGCTTGCCTATAAACCACTTGCCCGTCTTTTTTTATTTGGATAACCGCACCGGGAATTTTCTCATTCTTTATTTGACTTGTTATTATGCTGTCGATTGATTTAATAAGCAATGTTTGCGCGTGGGATGCATTAACAAACAGCATTAAGCCTATTAATAAAAAAATAAACGTGCCTTTAAATGAAAGCATAGAAGTAGATATTTTATGACTTAGTCTTGTAACCAAATAGGGGGCCAACGGTCTTTCTGAGCAATAATTCGGTAAAGCCTGCCTTTACAAAATCTTTCAACTCGCCCACCAATTCAAAACCAAAACGGGTATATAGTTTAATTGCCCCTGTATTAAACGAACTAACACAAATAAAAATATTAGGCGAATATTGTAAAATACGCTCCTCACAAAAATTAAGTAGTTGTGTGCCGTATCCGGCGCCACGATAGGCCTCGTTAACCGCCAATGTTTGAATATAGCCCTTAAAGCTACCCTGTGTTTGTAATATTACAAAGCCTATTATTTCAGCGTCATATCTTAACATAATAACTTCCTTAAAATCGCCGGCAAAGGCTTTAAGGCAGTCGTTAAAATCCATACCCAGCGTTATCCATGGGTCGGTTTTAACCATAATGGCTGCGCAGGCTGCAAAATCATCAGGATTGGTAGTCAATTCAGGCTGTGGCATACTCCCTCTTTTTTATCAGCATCAAAAATACAACAGTAAGCAACGCATTCACCAAAATATTCATAAACCCAAAATCAAAATTAAAGGTGTTAATGAATAACATATTCAATACCCATGTTAATAATGCCGCGCTTATGCAAGCTACCGGTACCCATTTTTCTTTGAGTTGGATATTTGAAAACAACCCCGTTAAATACAATCCTAATATTGGTCCATAAGTATAGCCCGCTATTTTAAAAATAGTGGTAATAATAGCTCCCTGGCTTTGCCAAAATGCCATCACAATTAAAAACATAACCGCGTTAACGCCCAACAACACCCGGTTCTTTATCTTCTTTTTATTGGCAGGCGATTGATTGCTGATATCCATAAAATCATAACTAAAGGCGGTGGTGAGGGCCGCGATACACGCGTCAATACTGGCAAAAGTTGAGGCAACAACGCCTATAAAAAACGCTATGGCGCCTATCTGGCCAAAATAATGTAACGTAAGGAAAGGATATAATCCATCGGTATTTTCAATTTGCCCGTTTTTGCTGGTTAACGGTATACCGTGTTTTTCAACAAAAATATACAGCAATACACCCAGGCATAAAAACAAGGTTTGCGCTGCCGCGATGAAAAAGCTAAATGCCAGTACGTTTTTTCGCGCACCGTTAAGGTTGCCAATAGTCAATGTTTTTTGCATCATGCTCTGGTCCAAACCAACCAGCGCAACTGTTATTAACAAGCCCGATATAAACTGCTTGAAAAAGTTAGAGCCCGAGTTGATATCCCAGTTAAACAGTTTAGCGTAGGGGTGATGGACAATAGCACCTGCCATACCCCGCATGGATAATCCTAATGAGTTTTTGATAGTCAAAATAGAAACGATCATTACGGTTATCAGGAATAACGATTGCAAGGCATCCGTCCATACAATGGTTTTAATGCCCGATTTATTGGTGTACAGCCATATCAATATTAGAACGATCAAAATGGTTACAAAATAGGGAATATGCAGGCTGTCGAAAAAAGCATACTGCAATATTTTGATAGATAAAAGCAGCCGCAATGCCGCGCCAAATGATTGGCTCACCAAAAAGAATAATGAACCTGTTTTATACGTAACATTGCCAAAACGGATATTGAGATAGGTATAAATAGATACCAGCTTTAGCTTATAATAAATAGGTGCCAGTACAAAAGCAATAAATAAATAGCCAACAATACTGCCGATGATAAACTGGAAATAATACATATGATCATTACCCACATTGCCCGGTATAGAAACCAGCGATACGGCTGAAATACCCGAGCCGATCATGCCAAAAGCTACCAAAAACCAGGGCGATGACCTGTCGCCATCAAAAAAACTATTCTCTTTATTATGCCTTGAAGTTAACCGGGAAATAAGCATTAATAAGGCAAAATAAGCCAGTATAATATAGAGAATTAGCGAAGTGCTCATTTAAAAGTGATTTATAATAAAGGCAACCCAATAAAGATAGTAAAATCTTGTAGTAACTTTGGGGGTAACAAATAACCGGATAGGTAAAAACATATCCGAAATTGAAAATCCGAAATCTGAACTCAAGATGACCCGTTTATCTGTCAATATCAATAAAATAGCTACGCTGCGCAACTCGCGTGGTGGTAATAACCCCGACCTGGTACAGGTTGCAAAAGATTGCGAGCGTTTTGGCGCTCAGGGTATAACCGTACATCCGCGTCCCGACGAAAGGCATATCCGCTATAATGATGTTTTTGAGTTAAAGAAGATTGTAACCACCGAGTTTAACATAGAGGGTAATTGCCGCGAGCAAAAATTTATTGACCTGGTATTGGCCAATAAACCCGAACAAGTAACACTGGTGCCCGACGTTTTAGGGCAAATAACTTCTAACCATGGTTGGGATACTATTGAAAATGAGGTTTATTTAACCGATATGATCAAGGTATTTCAGTCGGTGGGAATAAGGGTATCTATTTTTGTTGATCCGGTAGCTAAAATGGTAGAAGGCGCTGCAAAAACCGGAACGGACCGCATTGAATTATATACCGAAGCCTACGCGCATCATTATCCTAACGGGAAGGAGCAAGCCATTGCGCCATACATCGCGGCAGCAGAGGTTGCACAAAAATGTGGCTTGGGCATTAATGCCGGGCACGACCTTGATTTAAACAACCTGAAATATTTTGCCGAAAAAATCCCCGGTTTGTTAGAGGTAAGTATAGGCCACGCGCTGATAAGTGATGCATTATATTATGGATTGGAAAATACGATACAATTATATTTAAGACAGCTTGCTATTTGAAATTGCCAAAAAAGTTGTAATTTGTAATCGATTATTGTTTTCACCTAAGAATTATCAAATATTTTTCATAACGTTGAAAACAATTTAATAACCGTTATATTTACAACTAATAGGAATAGAACCTTTTAACTTTCAGCCCGTATAAAAGCCACGTATGAGTACCCCCCCAACCACCTATTAGTATACTATTGGTTGATGATGATGAAATAAACAATTTCATCTCTATTAAACTGATTAGGAAAGCCGTTGATAATGCCGATATAAAAGCGTGTCTCAATGGTCGTTTTGCTATTGACGAACTTTCTGAAATTCAAAAACAAGATCCTTCTAAGCTGCCTGATTATATTTTGCTGGATATAAACATGCCCATCATGAACGGATGGGAGTTTTTAGATGAATATAAACGCCTTAACATTGATCCGCTGGGCAAAAGCAAGATATTTATAATTTCATCCTCTGTTTTTAGTAACGATATAAGCAAGGCGCGTTCATACCCCCTGGTGCGCAACTTTGTTTCAAAACCGCTTAGTGTTGAAAAAATAAAGGAAATGTTGGAAGACGGGCACCTTCGCTAAACCGGTATAATGCCAAAATGCTCCCCGTTGTAAGTCACATTAGCCACTGTTTTTGTTTTTGCGTGGTAAAATAAACAGGTATAATTTTCGGCAGCGGCTTTTTTACCATATTCTTCACGTAGTTCCAGGGCCTTGCGGCCGTCGTAATCATATTTTGCTACAAATTTTCTTATCAATTGCTCGGGTTCGGGTAATACATCGCCGCCGTAAAAACATTTTTGGCCATTATCATTTATCCAGAATACCTGGTGAAAAGGGCAATGACCGCCTGATAGTTCATAGTTTATGCCGGGTTTTAATTCGCCCGAACCATCAACAAATTTCAAATCAACATTGCCTTGTAGCGCTTCAAATATTTCTTTATGGTATGATGATGACTTGCCCGTCATGCCAAATTCCCACTCGCCTTTTTGTATAACGTGCACAGCATTTGGAAAACTAGGTTCTAATTTGCCGTTGCGTTCAACTACCAGGCCGCCAGAATGATCATAATGGAGGTGCGACATTAAAACTAGCGTAACATCCTCCGGCTCAAAACCTGTACTGCGGATATGCTGGTACAGGTACAATTCGTCTCGTGTATCTTTATAGCCAAGTCCCGTATCAAATAAAATCAGGTCATCTGCTGTTTTAACCAAAAATGGATTTACATGTATAAACAACGATGCTGGTCGGTCACGAAAGTTATCTATCTGCGGATCGAACGGAACAAATTTCTTGCTTGCATCAACAGAATAAGAACCTTCGGCTAAAGTATAAATTGTCATGTATTGTTGTTTTTTGGCTATAAATTATCCGTTGTAATAACTCAATAAGTATATTTACTGTTTTAAGCGACAAAGATATGAATAAACGGTGGGCGATACGAGAAGTGCCGGACGAAACAGCAGTAAATCACTTATCTGGCATTTTGAATATCGACCCGGTGTTGAGCACGCTACTTGTTCATCGCGGTATAAGTAACTATGAGGAGGCACGGCACTTTTTTCGCCCTGATCTGTTGTTATTGCACGACCCATTCCTGATGCAGGATATGGAAAAAGCGGTTTTACGTATTGAAGCGGCTATCGAAGAAAATGAAAAAGTGCTGATCTATGGCGATTACGATGTAGACGGTACCACCGCCGTATCTGTTACTTATAGCTTCTTTAAAAAGTATGTAACGCAAATAGAATACTATATTCCGGATAGGTATAAAGAAGGCTACGGCATATCAACACAAGGTATTGACTACGCTGCTGAAAATGGATTTGGGCTGATAATTGCGCTGGATTGCGGCATAAAATCGGTTGATAAAATAGCTTATGCCAATGAAAAAGGCGTTGATTTTATTATTTGCGATCACCATAATCCCGGTGAGGAATTGCCTGACGCCATTGCTGTACTTGACCCCAAACGCGCAGATTGTGAATATCCTTATAAAGAATTACCCGGTGCCGGTATAGGCTTTAAATTGATACAGGCCTTTGCCGAAAAAAACGATATCCTGTTTGAAGAAATAAGCCGATACCTGGACCTTGTTGCTATTAGCATAGCTTGTGATATTGTACCCATTACCGGTGAGAACCGCATTTTGGCGCACTATGGTTTGCAGAAAATTAATACAGATCCATGCATCGGCGTAAAAAAGCTGATGGAGGTTGCGGGGCGAAGCGGTAACTATACTATATCCGACATTGTGTTTTCACTAGGTCCGCGCATAAATGCCGCCGGGCGTATTGATGATGCCAAACATGCCGTTGAATTGTTAATTGCTTGTACTGACGAAGAGGCGCAAACCAAAGGCGAACTAATCAATCTAAAAAACACCGAACGCAAAGGCCATGATTTAAAAATTACCGACGAGGCGCTGGCCATGCTTGATAATGATGAAATATTAATAAGCAGAAAATCGACCGTTGTATTTAACGAAGATTGGCACAAAGGAGTAATCGGCATTGTAGCCTCGCGATTAACAGAAAAATATTACAGGCCTACGGTAGTGTTAACACGCTCAAACGGCCATGTGGCAGGCTCTGCGCGATCTGTTTTGGGATATGACTTATACGAAGCCTTGTGCGGTTGCAGCGATCTGCTGATACAATTTGGCGGACATAAATATGCTGCCGGATTAACCATGCACCCCGAAAATGTAGAAAAGTTTGCAGAACGGTTTGAAGAAGTGGTAAGCGCCACCATAACAGCCGAACAATTGATACAGCAAATACAAATTGATGCCGAATTGCGTTTAAGCCAGATAGAATCGAAATTTTTTAGAGTGTTAAACCAGTTTGCGCCATTTGGCCCCGGCAATATGTCGCCGGTGTTCCTGAGCAAAAATGTGTATGTTAGCGGGAACGTGGGATTAGTGGGAAGCAATCATTTAAAAATGATGGTAATGCAGGAAGGCTCGCCAATGTTCGACACTATTGCGTTTAATCACGGCGAATACCTCGACAAAATAAAAAAAGACGTACCTTTTGATATTTGTTATACCATTGAAGAAAACGTTTGGAAAGAAAAAAGATCGATACAGTTAAATATAAAGGGAATAAGGATGTAAGTTAAAAGTCAAAATTAAAAAGTCAAAAAAGTGCATATGCAGCTAAGTGGCTTTTGAATTTTGAATTTTGAATTTTGAATTAACATGATTCTACGGGCAGAAAATTTAGTAAAGAAATATAAGCAGCGTGCTGTTGTAAATGATGTGTCGTTTGATGTATCGCAGGGCGAAATTGTGGGTTTATTAGGGCCTAACGGTGCGGGAAAAACAACCTCGTTTTATATGATAGTAGGTTTAATAAAACCAAACGAAGGCAAAATATTTTTAGACGATGAAGATATAACCTCCGACCCAATGTACCGTCGCGCGCAAAAGGGCATCGGTTATTTGGCGCAAGAGGCATCGGTATTTCGCAAGTTATCTGTTGAAGATAATATCAAGGCCGTGTTGGAAATGGGCAAAATGACCAAAATTCAACAGGAAGAAAAACTGGAAACACTGATAGATGAATTTAGCCTGCATAGAGTACGCCGCAACAGGGGCGATTTACTATCGGGTGGCGAGCGTCGTCGTACAGAAATAGCCCGTGCCTTAGCTGCCGAACCTAATTTTATATTACTGGATGAGCCTTTTGCCGGTGTTGACCCCATAGCAGTTGAGGAAATACAAGCAATGGTGGCAAAGCTGAAACACCGTAACATAGGCATATTAATTACCGACCACAACGTACAGGAAACATTGTCAATAACCGACCGCGCTTATCTGCTGTTTGAAGGTAAGATACTCGAATCTGGCGTGCCCGAGGTATTGGCCGAGAATGAACTGGTGCGTAAAGTTTACCTGGGTGCCAACTTTGTACTGAAACGAAAAACCTTTGCACCGTAATGCTTGGCGCATGGTGGACGGCGCTTGGTGAGAAATAATTTATATCTTTAATATTGTAAAAACGCCTCGCGCCAAGCGCCTCGCAAAATAAACCCTTAGCTTAGCCTATGACAATTTTTAACTCCGTTTTTACCTGGATCATGAAAAAGCGTATCCACCAGATAGAGCTTTTTATGAAGTACCCCAACGAGGTACAGGAAGAATGGTTTGAACAATTGATAGCGCAGGGAAGCAATACCGAATGGGGCAAAAAGTACGAGTATAAAAACATCAATACTTTACAAGAATTTAAAAACCGTGTACCCATCCAAACCTACGATACCCTGAAGCCCTACATTGAAAGGATGTTGAAGGGCGAAAAAAATGTGCTGTGGCCTACCGATATACGCTGGTTTGCGAAATCATCCGGCACAACTAACGACCGTAGTAAATTCATCCCCGTTAGTGACGAAGCACTGGAAGAATGCCACTTTAAAGGCGGCAAAGATCTGCTCACCATTTACTTTAATAACCGGCCGGACACCCGTATGTTTACCGGGAAGATATTGACCCTGGGCGGTAGCCACCAGATCAGCTCATTAAATGCAGACACTTCTTTTGGCGACTTGTCGGCCGTTATTATGAAAAACCTGCCGCTTTGGGCCGAGTTTAGTCGCACGCCGAACCTGGATATCACCCTCATGGAAAATTTTGAGGAGAAGATAGAAAAAGTAGCAATGGCTACTAAAGATGTTAACGTAACCAGCCTGGGCGGCGTACCTACCTGGAATATTTTATTGCTGAAGAAGGTTTTAGAAATAACGGGCAAAAAAAACATACTGGAGGTATGGCCCAACATGGAACTGTATTTCCATGGTGCGGTTAGTTTTACGCCCTACCGCGAGCAATTTAAAAAACTGATACCTACCGATAGTATGCATTACCTGGAAACCTACAATGCATCTGAAGGGTTCTTTGGCATACAGGACACCGATAGCGCCGATATGCTGCTGATGCTGGACTACGGCATTTTTTACGAGTTCTTGCCTTTGGAAAACTTGTATGATGAAAACCCCAATACCTTAACTCTAGATGAGGTGGAGCTTGATAAAAACTATGCCCTCATCATCAGCACCAATGCCGGGTTATGGCGCTATTTAATTGGCGATACGATACGTTTTACATCGCTGGCGCCTTTCCGCATACAGATAACGGGGCGTACCAAACACTTTATCAACGCCTTTGGCGAAGAACTGATAATTGATAATGCTGAACGCGCATTGGACGAAGCCTGCCAGCAAACAGGTGCCATTATAACAGATTACACAGCAGCCCCCATTTATTTTGATGGCGATGAAAACGGCGCCCACGAATGGATAATTGAATTTGAAAAAAAGCCTGCCGAGTTTGAACGCTTTGTTGACCTGTTGGATGAAACCTTGCGCCGCATTAACTCCGACTACGATGCCAAGCGTTTTAAAGATATGGCATTACGTCGCCCAATTGTCCGTAAGGCCCCCAAAGGTACTTTCTTTACGTGGATGAAAGAACGCGATAAACTGGGCGGTCAACATAAAGTACCTCGCTTAGCTAATA
>Ga0206854_1048_pt1 | contig 36639 bp, 28 predicted proteins | sample Alteio_BWOrgCont_50_FD_152870 | JGI IMG/M metagenome (GOLD analysis project Ga0206854, IMG submission 152870) | Enriched cells from forest soil in Barre Woods Harvard Forest LTER site, Petersham, Massachusetts, United States -... | ecosystem: Environmental > Terrestrial > Soil > Temperate forest >...
CACCTAAATAAAGCGTATCAGGTTGCAAAATGAAACCTTCTTTGGGTATCTCAAATCCAACAATTTCGTTATGTAATTTAGCATCTAAAACACGGTCGCGGTAAGTGGCAAGGTGTTTACCTAAATGCACATCGTACGAGTTGGTGCCTAAACACTCCCTGTTAAAAGGCTCAATAATAATATGGCCTTTTTCAATTTCTTCCAGGATGCGTTTATCTGATAATATCATTGGGACTGTTATTTGCCCGAAATTATAATTAATTGACATAAGTTTGCTATCCTTTTTGCAATTTTACCTTATGGCAATAGTGTACCGGCAACGGATTGACGATGATATGGAATTTGCCCTCTGGAAAATTGAGGAAAAAGCAGATGAGTTGTACTGCCAATTACAACTAAACGACGAAGAAAAGGCATATGTTGAGCAAATTAAGCATGGCAAGCGCCACCTGCACTGGTTAAGCACACGTGTTTTACTGCGCAAGATGCTCATCACTAATGATTATATTGATTGCAAGGTTGATGAACATGGTAAACCATACCTTGTTACCTTGCCTTACCAGATATCATTAAGCCACTCATTTGATTATGCCGCGGTAATGATCAGCAAAAACCACCCGGTTGGGATAGATATTGAACAGGTAAAAGATAAAGTAGAACGCATAGCCCATAAATTTATGCGGCCTGAAGAACTGGCTTTTCTTGACGAAGCACATAAAATACAACAATTATACGCCTGTTGGTGCGCCAAAGAGGCCGTTTACAAATGCAATGGCGAAAAAGAGGTATCGTTTGTTGACAATATTTTATTAAAGCCTTTTGAATTTAAACAAAACGGCAAAATAGAAGCGCATCTGCAAAAAGATAAAAAAAGCATTGACTATACTGTTGGTTATATGCAATACGAAGATTACATGATTGGCTACGCAAGAGGATAAGCATGAAAAACAAAAAGGTAATTGTACAGGATTGGGGCCTTATTGATTATAAAAAGGCGTGGGATAGGCAGGAATTACTTTTCAGCGAAACCGTAAAACAAAAGCTCGACCTGCGAAACAAAGAGCTTGCCGTTGCCGGCGATGAAACCGGAGAACATATTTACGACCATTGTGTTACCGATGAAACTTTTAATTACCTGGTATTTTGTGAACATCCACATGTTTATACGCTCGGCAAAAGTGGCAAGCCTGAACATTTGCTTTTAAGCGAAGCTGAACTAAAAGAAAAAAACATAGCCTACTACCCTATTAATCGCGGGGGTGACATAACCTATCATGGGCCGGGCCAAATTGTTTCGTACCCAATATTAGATCTCGACAACTTTTTCACTGATATACATCTCTACCTGCGTACACTTGAAGAAGCGGTAATACTAACACTGGCCGATTATGGATTAAGCGCTGGCCGCTACCCCGGCTATACCGGCGTTTGGTTTGATGCCGATAATGAAAAAGCCCGCAAAATTTGCGCGTTGGGCGTACGTTGCAGCCGCTGGGTAACTATGCACGGTCTTGCATTAAACGTGAACACCGATTTAAGTTATTTTAAAAACATTATCCCTTGCGGTATTGATGATAAGGCCGTAACATCTATGCAGCAGGAATTAGGCAGAGAAGTTACTCTAAAAGAAGTTCAAAAAATCCTTCAGCACCATATTTCCGTATTATTCAATATGGATATGGGTGTACTATGAAGACATTACAAATAATAATTATAACAATAGCTACTATTGCGGGCTGCACCAAAAATGCAAACACAGCCGCAACCAATACAACCGCAACAATGACCGATCCCACCGCATACAATTACCTGGCTTTAGGCGATTCATATACCATAGGGGAATCTGTACCACAGGATCAGTCTTTCCCTTACCAGTTAACCGGCTTATTAGCGCAAAGTTCGGTGCATGTAAATGCACCAACCATAATTGCAACTACCGGGTGGACAACCGATAATTTAATAAACGCCATTAGCGCCAGCAGCATCCACAATAAAACTTATGATTTTGTAACGCTATTAATCGGCGTGAATGATCAATACCAGGGACTAACCCAAACCAATTATCGTACTAAATTTGTGCAGGTATTGCAAACCGCCATAAGGTTTGCCAAAGGCGACACCAGTCGCGTATTTGTTTTGTCGATACCGGATTGGGGCGTTACCCCTTTTGCAAACGGACAAGCTAACAGCATAAGTCCTCAAATAGATCAATTTAACACAATAAACAAAGAAGAAAGCCAAAAAGCAGGTGTGCAATATTTAGATATAACCCCCATATCCCGCCAGGCGGTAACCGACCCGTCGTTAATTGCCGGCGATGGCCTGCATCCAACAGGCAAAATGTATGGCTTATGGGTGACACGATTAGCACCTATGATAAAGGTCCGATTCACTAAATAAGTTCCATTTTATCAAAAAAAATAATTGATACCCAGTTATTTATTATGATTTATTTTAATAATTTGCATTAACCAAAAATCAATCATAATTAAAATGGAAAAACAAACTTTACCAAATTCAACCGCGGTTTTAGTACTAGGTATTTGCTCATTGGTGTTCGGCTGCTTTTTTGTAGGCCTTATTTTAGGCATTATAGGCATAGCTCTATCAGGAAAAGGCCGCAGGCTGTACAGGCAGGATCCAAATTTGTATGACGGTTATGGCTCATTAAATGCAGGTTTCATTATGTCAATTATAGGTGTTGTACTGGGTGGATTATATACCGTGTATATAATTTTAGTAGGCGGTACCATTCTATCTATATTAAGCACTACGCCTCATTAATATTAGCTTAACTTTTTATTATTAAAATGTGGATTAGCTGGCTGGAAAAGCACCTGTTGCCTTGTGCGTATAAGTCTATTTTTGGCATTGATTGTCCCGGCTGTGGCTTTCAACGATCGGTCATCGCTTTATTAAAAGGTAATTTTACTGAGAGCCTTACGCTTTATCCCGCAACCATCCCGGTATTGCTTACCTCCATTTTTTTGTTGGTTGAAATTAAATACCAATTCACAAATCGCAAGGCTATAAAGCGGGTTTTGTTTACCGTTACCTTACTGGTTATTATAATAAGCTACGGGATAAAAATGTGGGGAGTTTACGCGCGCTACAAGGCTTCGGCAGCCGCTGTTATTTGATTATAATCTTTTACAAGGGTCTGTAAAAATAAAAGGTCGCTCATCTCCGGAGGAGCATTTACCGCCAATACCTTTTTTAAATGTGCGGCAGTGCTATACACCACAACGGTATTGCCGCTTTTCATATAGTTCTCAATTACTTCGTGTATCAACACAATATCCTTGTCTTTTAGTTGGGTAACCTCGTTAAAAATAGGCGTATAGTCTGTAATTACAGGCGAGAAAGCTAATGTACTCACATTTGCACGTTGCGATGTTCTTATCAATGTTGTCCCGGCTACAATATCGCCCAGGCGCTGGCATTTTTCTGTTACTATGGCACATATAAGGGCGCAGCCACCAATGGTTAAAGTAAAATCGACAATGCGAAACAACCATCGCAACAAATATTGCCCAAAAGTTGGGCGGTTGCCGTCAATACTTATTACCTTAATTTTCATTACACGCTTGCCAATACTTTGGCCGTTCATAAACACCTCGCAAATAAGGTCGTAAAAAACTAAAAGTAAAGCGTATATAATAATGGCAATAATTGTTGAAACTCCCGAGGCGCGCAATACTGTAAAGCCAAGAACCGTAAATACACCTAAAAGGTATACCAGGATAAATATGCCACAATCTATTAACAACGCAAGTATACGTTCGCCAAGGCCGCCTATCTCATAATCGATATCAATATTTTGCGATGTGGTTATCCGTATGGTTTGCATGTTAACAAATATATGTGCTGAATATTCAATAATTTGTTGAATGATAAAAATTTTGTAATTATTTTAACACCATATTAAAACTTAAAATGCGCGAACCGCTGTTTGTTAAGCAAAATTCACAAAAATGGAAGGATTTCGAGAATTCATCCATCAGTGATCCCGACGAGCTCGCCGACCGCTTCATCCAAATTACCGACGACCTGGCCTATGCCAAAACATTTTATCCGCAATCAAAAACTACTGCTTATTTGAATGGGTTAGCAGCAAAGCTGCACCAGTCTATCTACAAAAATAAAACAGAAAAAAGTAACCGGTTTATATTATACTGGAAATATGAATTGCCGCTTCTTTTTAAAACATACAGGCGGCAATTACTTTATTCGCTTTTATTTTTCACGGCGTTTTGTTTTATTGGCGCCCTATCAGCAAAATACGACGACCGTTTTGTGCGGCTTATCAGGGGTGATAGTTATGTTGACATGACGGAATCTAATATAGCTAAAAACGATCCGTTTGGCGTTTATAAACAAACCGACTCATTTTCAATGTTTTTTCAAATAGGTGCCAATAATATTTATGTAGCGTTTACCATTTTTGTAAGTGGTGTATTTGCGTCGGTAGGTACCGTTTATTTTTTATTTAGAAATGGACTGATGCTGGGTGCGTTTGAATATTATTTTTTTAGCAAAGGGTTCGGCATACAATCATTATTGGTAATATGGATACATGGCGTAATAGAAATTTCGTCTATAATTATTGCCGGTGGCGCAGGTTTGGTGGTTGGCAATAGCCTGTTGTTCCCTAAAACTTATACGCGTTTAGAGTCGTTCAAAAAAGGCGCAAAAGATGGCATGAAGCTGGCCGTAGGCCTTGTGCCTTTATTTATTGTAGCCGCATTTTTTGAAAGTTTTGTTACCCGCCATACCGAAATGCCGGTTTGGCTAAGCCTTGGAATACTTATTGTTTCTTTTACCTTTATTATATGGTACGTAATTATATATCCTAACATATTAACCAAAAACCAAAACAATTCACATCATGTCAACTAATATGGAACTTTCAAAAACACGCGATTTTGGCGAGATCATCAGCGACAGCTTCCTCTTTATCCGCGAAAATCTAAAACCGCTTCTTAAATGCTTTTTTGTTTTTTGCGGATTTTTCCTGGTGGCCTATCTCATTGTGGCCTGTATACAACAAACAAAAATGGTTAACCTGGTAAACAACATTACAACCAGCGACCCTGACAGTTATGGTACCGATGGAATTACCAACCCGTTTTCGGCTCTTACCCGGCAATTTGGAGTAACCTATTTTTTAACCATCTTGTTCCAGCTATGTAGCTGGACGGCTTTAACAGTAACTGTATTATCATACATGGCTGTGTACAAAACCAAGGGTAATATTGCTCCTACTCCCGAAGAAGTTTGGGGTTATGTAAAGTATTACTTTTTTAAAATAATGGGCAGCATTTTTTTAACCTTGATAATATTGATAATAGGTTTTGTTTGCTGCCTGGTACCGGGTATATGGCTTTATCCTATAATGTCATTAATATTCCCGATAATGATCATTGAAAACACCGGCTTTGGCTACGCATTCGGCCAAAGTTTCAGGTTGATAAAAGAAAACTGGTGGACAACATTCGGCGCTTTATTCATTATGGGAGTAATTGTATATATTTTGGTAGCAGTTATCACGTTACCAGTTGGCGCTGCTAATATTGGCAGTATGTTGCTGCACCCGGGTAAAGGGGTACATCTTTCACAAACATTGATCATTGTATCTACTGTACTGGTAACCATTTGCCATGTATTTTATATTTTACCAACCGTAGCTTTAGGCTTATGCTATTTTAATTTAACAGAACTAAAAGATGCACCAGGCTTAATAGACCGAATAAACCAGTTGGGCAATAACGATGCGGCTAATACAAACCAACCCACAGAGGAGTACTAAATAATGCTTCGCTGCCTGTACCTTATTTGTTTTGCTTTAGTGCTTGGTTTAACTTTTGGCATAGCACAACCGCCTGCCAAAAAAATTAAGCCTAAAGCGGTATTGCAGCTTGATACGGCCAACATACAGGTCCGCGGTTTTGACAGCGCGGCAATAAAAAAGTACGGCGAACAACGTGAGTTTAAATACGGCAATACCTATGTAGGGCAATCATTATGGGCTGCTATTTGGAAAGCGTTTTGGGAATTTATTGACAAGATACTTGCAAAAGGAAAAAACGGGGCTATTTTTTCATTATTTGTTAAATACCTGTTTATCCTGTTAGGGCTTTGCGCGCTGGCGTTTTTAATACTACGATTAGTAGGCGTTGATGCGTTAAATATTTTTAGGCGCAAGCCCGTGGGCAGTGATGTCCCTTATTCTGAATCTGTCGAAAATATCCACGGAATAAATTTTGACGAGGGTATTGAAAACGCGGTAGCACAACAAAATTATCGCTTGGCAGTGCGCTTAATGTATTTAAAATGCCTAAAACAACTAAGTGATACCGGGCAAATACACTGGGAGATCAATAAAACCAATAGCGATTATATTAATGAGTTGAACGATCAGCAGCAACGTATAGCGTTTAATTTATTAACCCGGCAGTTTGAGTATATATGGTATGGTGAGTTTGTTATTGACGCCCCGGTATTTAAAAAAGTGAATACGTTGTTTGATGATTTTAAGGGAAATAGAACATGAGGGACCTTAAGATCTACCTAACTATTGCAACCCTTTTATTATTGGGCTATATAGCTGTTGAATACAATAAACCGCAGCCCGTAAATTGGGAGCCCACTTTATATTATGGCGATAAGATTCCCTTTGGTACCTATATATTTCACAGGCAATTAACAGATATTTTTCCGGAAGCCACGGTAACTAATACCAACAAGTCAATTTACGATGAGTTTCATAACAGCAATCTGCAACCGGGCAATTATTTTATTATAGCAAAAACGGCAAGCCTGTCTAAGCTTGATTTTGATGAGATGCTTAAATATATCAAAGCAGGCAACAATGTTTTTATTAGCGCTATTGATTGGAAAGGGCATTTAACAGACACCCTGGGCTTAGAAACCGGCGCCAGGTATCTTCAAAAAAATCCAAAATTAAATTTTACCAACCCACATTTAAAACGGGTTGTTGATTATCGTTTTGATAAAGGAATCCCCGATCAGTACTTCAGCAGTTTTGATACGGCCAGAGCTACGGTTATCGGTAAAAATTCTGCAGGCGATTATAATTTATTGGGCTTTAAATTTGGCAAAGGCAATTTATATGTTTGCGCCAACCCGCAGCTTTTTACCAACTATAATTTACTAAAACCAACAGGTGCCGATTATGCAGCCAAAGCACTCTCTTATTTACCCGTTAAGCCAAACGTTTATTGGGACGAATATCAAAACCACGATATACCTACCGAAGAGTCGCCTATGCGGGTATTTTTTAGTTACCCGGCATTACAGTGGGCCTATTACATCAGCCTTTTTGGCCTGGTGCTGTTTTTAATTTACGAGGTGAAGCGCAGGCAACGCATTATCCCCATTATTAATCCGTTAAAAAATGCTACGCTTGATTTTGTTAAGGTAGTTGGGCAAGTATATTATGAGCGGCGCGACAATGCCAACATCGCTGCAAAAAAAATACTTTACCTGTTAAATTACCTGCGCGACAGGTATTATTTAAAAACCAATAAACTCGACGGTGAATTTATTGAAGCCTTGGCGCAAAAAACAGGCATCGATATAGTCTTTGCGCGCGAGTTGATAAATTGTATCAATTACCTGGGTGTACAGCAACGTGTTAATGATCATGAACTTATTATCCTGAATCAACTTATAGAAAAATTTTACTCTCAATCCTGAAAACTATGGAAGACGAAATATTTGAACAACGAACTGATCTTGGCAAACTAAATACCGCGGTTGAGCAAATAAAAGCAACCCTTGCCGAAATTATAGTTGGGCAACACCATACTATTGATCTGCTGATAGCTGGTATTTTGGCCGATGGGCACGTATTGATAGAAGGCGTACCCGGCGTAGCTAAAACGCTTACCGCAAAACTGATAGCAAAAGCTATTGATGCCAAATACTCGCGTATACAGTTTACGCCCGATTTGATGCCATCGGATATTTTGGGCACTTCGGTATTTAGCCCCAAAACTGCGGAGTTTGAATTTAAACATGGCCCCATATTCGGCAATATTATATTGATAGATGAGATAAACCGCGCACCTGCAAAAACGCAATCGGCTTTGTTTGAGGTAATGGAAGAACGGCAAATAACCATCGACGGGAAAACCTACCAAATGCAGGAACCATTTATTGTACTGGCAACCCAAAACCCGGTTGAACAAGAAGGTACCTATCGCCTGCCCGAGGCACAGCTTGACCGCTTTATTTTTAAGGTTGAAATAAAATATCCAACACTTGAGGAAGAAATTGCTATTATCACTCAACAGCATCAACAAAAAACAACCGATCAGCTAAGCCATATTAAACCCGTCTTATCTATATCTGATATTGTTTCACTGCGGAAACAGGTAAGAGAACTACACGTTGAACCAAAATTACTTGAGTTTACGGCTAAGATAATTCACGAAACACGTAGCAATAAGTCATTATACCTGGGTGGCTCGCCACGTGCATCGTTAGCTATTATTAATGCGGCAAAAGCTATGGCAGCTATTAAAGGTCGCGATTTTATTACACCTGATGATATTGTATCGGTAGCTGCACCGGTATTAAGGCACCGTATTATGCTAACGCCAGATAAAGAAATGGAAGGTGTAACCCCGGATGATGTGGTAGCACAAATTATTCAAAAGATAGAAGTACCGAGATAAACCCGTGAAGAAAGTATTCGGCTTATTTTATACCAACCTATTTTTAACCCGTAGAATTTTTGCGGGCTTAGCAGGTTGCGCTATATTTTTTGTCTTTTCTTTCTTTTTGCCGTGGCTGGGCTTATTGCCTGAGTTGGCTTTTTGGACACTGGTTGCCCTTATATTGATAGATGTGTTTATGCTATATCGCACAGCTAACGGCATATTTGCGAGGCGATTGGCACCTGAACGCCTTAGTAATAGCGATGATAACGAATTAGGCATCTATATAGAAAGCCGCTACCCTTTTAACACCAGCGTAGCTGTTATTGACGAGATACCCTTCCAGTTTCAAAAACGCGATATTTGGTTTACAACCGACCTGAAGCCACAACAAAACAAGTTGCTAAACTATACGCTGCGACCTACTAAACGTGGGGAGTATGATTTTGGCGATATAAGGGTGTATGTAGAATCGCCATTGGGATTAATTAGCCGTCGGTACAATTTTGCGCAAGCCGAGATATTGCCGGTTTATCCGTCGTTTTTGCAAATGCGCAAATACGAGTTGATGGCTATATCCAACCGGTTAAACGAGATAGGCATAAAAAAAATAAGACGATTAGGGCATAGCCTGGAATTTGAGCAGGTAAAAACTTATGTTCCCGGCGATGATTACCGCACCATAAACTGGAAAGCTACGGCAAGGCATGGTAATTTAATGACCAACTCTTATACCGAAGAAAAATCGCAGCATGTATACTGTGTAATTGATAAATCAAGGGCTATGAAAATGCCTTTTGAAGGGTTAAGCCTTTTAGACTATGCCATTAACGCCAGTCTTGTATTGTCAAACGTTGCTTTGTTAAAAGAGGACAAAGCCGGGCTAATTACTATATCAGAAACAAAAGGCGCTGTTATTCCTGCCGGCCGGCGCCATTCGCAACTAAATAAGATACTGGAAGTATTATACAAAGAAAAAACCCGGTACCTGGAAACTAATATGGAGCTGCTGTACACTACGATACGTGGCGTGTTAAAGCAACGTAGCCTTGTGGTTTTCTTTACCAATTACGAAAGCCTATCGGCACTTAACAGGCAACTGCCGTATTTAAAACGGATAGCCAAATTCCATTTATTGTTGGTAGTGTTTTTTGAAAACACCGAGCTTAAAAAACTAAGCAATGAACATGCAGAAGATGTAGAGGGCATCTATATAAAAACCATTGCCGAAAAGTTTGCCTACGATAAAAAAGTTATTGTGAAAGAATTGGCAAAGCATGGCATACAATCCATTCTAAGTACACCGCAGGATCTGAATATAAACACCATCAATCGCTATTTAGAATTAAAAGCGAGGCAGAAGATATAACTTTAGGAGAGTCAAGAAGCAAGAACCAAGAATCAAGATCGTAAACCACTTTGAATATCTTGGCTCTTGCTTCTTGACTCTTGGTTCTAAAAATCAGCCTGCTTTAGGGAAAGGAATGCCCGCGGCACCAAGGTTGGTAATTATCTTTTCCATTAACGCTATTTTAACCGATAGAAAGTTGGATGGTTCCACCCAAACATTAATCGTAAAACGGATAGAGTCTATTTCCAACCCTATCAATCCTACCCTAACATTATCAGGCAATATATTTTCTGTGGATTTAATGGCATCCAACATAACCTGCTTGGCTTTATTAATATCGGCAGCATAAGCTAAACGTACTTCAAAATCAAGGCGCCGCTTACCTTCCCGGGTAACGTTTACAATTACCTCGTTAAACAGCTTACCATTAGGGATAATGATGGTTTTGTTATCAGGTGTAATCAATACCGTATAAAATATTTGTATAGAGGTAACTACACCGTCCTGCCCCTGTGCAACAATGTTATCATCCAATACAAATGGTTTTAACATCAGGATAAGCACACCGCCCGCAAAGTTTTGAAATGTACCCGATAAGGCCAGGCCTACCGCTACTGTAAAGCCGCCAAGTATAGTGCTAAATACAGTTGGTGGGTAGCCGTTTATATCTAATACTACAATTACAAGTACGGCATATAACCCCGTTATAAAAAGACTAAGAAAAAAAGGTTGTAATGATGAGTGGACTTTTCTTCGGCTCATGCGATTGCGTAATCGCATTCCGAAAACTTTTATCAGCTTTAATCCTACTAATAATATGATAAATGATATTAGTAGTATTGAGCCATGTATAATGAGCCATTGGGTGGCTACCTTATATAATTCTTCTAACTTCATAACGAAGTACGAAGTTAACAATTATTTACTTTCCGTAGATAGATACAAAAAGCTCAGGGCCTTTAAATAAAACCCACTCAACCAGGGTTGAATGAATGTGCTTGGTAGTTTCTGCTAGATGTTTCATGTTATGAGTTATTCAATTGTTGTGCCTGAATATTACTATTCTGACTACGAGTACAAATTTAAGCTTAATTGTAGCCGGAATATTACTTAATCAATCATTTGATTAACAAATGACAGTCTGTTTACCCTTATATGACGAAGCAAGGAGTATATAAAAACAAAAAGCCTGTATGTAAAAACATACAGGCTTTTATTATGTGCAAAGGTCAAAGTCACTATGAACTATCAACCATAAGCTATGAACTAATATTACATCATACCACCCATACCGCCGCCCATGCCACCATGTGCATGACCGCCACCTGCAGGTGCCTCTTCAGCTTCGTCAGCCAATACGCACTCTGTTGTTAACAACATAGCTGCTATTGAAGCTGCGTTCTCTAATGCTACACGGCCTACTTTAGTAGGGTCAATAACACCAGCACCAATCAGGTTTTCGTATTTATCTGTACGGGCATTGTAACCGAAATCGGCTTTGCCTTCTTTTACTTTTTGAACTACAACCGATCCTTCAACACCAGCGTTTTCACATATCTGGCGAAGTGGTTCCTCAATTGCGCGACGGATGATCTGGATACCAGTGTTTTCGTCTTCGTTATCACCTTTAAGGTTAGCTAAAGCTCCAACAGCACGGATGAAAGCAACACCACCACCTGCAACAATGCCTTCTTCAACAGCGGCACGTGTAGCGTGTAAAGCGTCGTCAACTCGGTCTTTCTTTTCCTTCATTTCAACTTCTGATGCTGCACCAACATATAATACGGCAACACCACCGGCTAACTTAGCCAAACGCTCTTGTAATTTTTCTTTGTCGTAATCAGATGTAGTGGTTTCCATCTGCGATTTGATCTGGCTTACACGGCTTTTTATTTCGTCAGCCTGGCCACCACCGTTAATAATGGTTGTATTGTCTTTATCGATAATTACTTTTTCAGCAGTACCTAAGTAAGATAATTCAGCACTTTCTAATTTAAAGCCTCTTTCTTCAGAAATTACAGTACCACCGGTTAGGATAGCAATGTCTTCTAACATAGCTTTACGACGATCGCCAAAGCCTGGTGCTTTAACAGCAGATACTTTCAGTGAGCCACGGATCTTGTTTACAACCAAAGTTGACAATGCTTCCCCATCAAGATCTTCAGAGATGATCAATAATGGTTTGCCTGTTTGTACTTGTTTTTCAAGGATAGGAAGGATCTCTTTCATTGATGAGATCTTCTTGTCATAGATAAGGATATGCGGGTTCTCTAACTCAGCTTCCATTTTATCTACGTTGGTAACAAAGTATGCAGAAAGGTAACCACGGTCAAACTGCATACCTTCAACAGTTTTAACTTCAGTTTCGGTACCTTTTGCTTCTTCAACAGTAATTACACCGTCTTTACCAACTTTACCCATTGCTTCGGCTATCAAAGCACCAATAACCTCATCGTTATTGGCAGATATAGAAGCAACTTGTTTTATTTTGTTATTGTCTTCGCCAACAGCTTGTGATTGCTCTTTTAAGTTAGCAACAACAGCAGAAACAGCTTTATCAATACCGCGTTTCAAATCCATTGGGTTTGCACCAGCAGCCACGTTTTTAATACCTGCAGTAACAATTGCCTGTGCTAAAACAGTAGCAGTAGTAGTACCATCACCGGCTATATCGGCAGTTTTTGAAGCTACTTCTTTAACCATTTGAGCGCCCATATTTTCTATGGCGTCTTTTAATTCAATTTCTTTAGCTACGGTTACACCATCTTTAGTAATAACTGGCGAACCGAATTTTTTATCAATAATTACGTGGCGGCCTTTAGGTCCCAAGGTTACCTTAACCGCGTTAGCTAAAATATCAACGCCTCTTTTTAGAGCGTCGCGTGCTTCAACATTATATTTAACTTGTTTTGACATTTTTTAAATTTTGAATGAGTGAATGAGTGATTGAGTGAATGAATTCAATAATTCTATCCCTCAATAATTCAATAATTAATTAAAGAGTTGCGTAGATATCAGATTCACGCATGATCAGGTATTCTTTACCATCAATAGTAATTTCGGTACCTGCGTATTTACCATATAAAACTTCGTCACCTACTTTAAAAGCCATAGGGATAAGGTTGCCAGATATATCGGCATATCTGCCCGGGCCAGCTGCTACTATTGTGCCTTTTTGTGGTTTTTCTTTAGCGGTATCAGGAATGATGATCCCTGATGCAGTCTTCTCTTCTGCGGCGGCAGCTTCAACTACTACTCTGTCTCCGCTTGGTTTAATGTTTAATGACATAGTTAATTTATTATTTTTAAGTTTATTAAAGTTTTACTTACGGATGCTTTTCAACATCAATTATGCCAAGCTTTATAATGGCATAGGTTTCCTGTTTTATTGTCAGCCGTTATTGAAATAGCTGTCGCAATGTTCATTTTTAATTTACAATGGCTTAAACACCAGTGCCATGATGTCAGTAGCTTTTTCACAAGTAAGGCTTTGGATGTTTTTCCAAAGCCTTACTTAATTATATCAAAAGTTTTTAAAATTATTTCTTTGCAGGTTGTGCCGGTGCAGGTATAGTTGGCGCTGGTAAAAGCGGTTTGCTTGCTGCAGGTGTATTAACCGGTGCCTGTAATGATTTTTTTAACTGGCTATTGTATTGAGAATCGGCTTGGGTTACACCGCCTTTTACCATTACGTTAATAGCTAATGAAAATGCCATAAGGCTTATTGCCAATATCCAGGTACCTTTTTCTAAAAAGTCGCCGGTTTTTTGTACACCCATTAATTGCGATTGGCTTGAAAAATTTGATGTTAAGCCGCCGCCCTTAGGGTTTTGAATTAATACGATAAGGCCCAACAAGGCACATACGATAATAACAAGGATGATAAATACTAAATACATTTCTTTATATTAATTGGGTTTCTTTTCTAACTGTTCAATTTGGGTTGCAAAGTAAAGGCTTTTTTCCGGGAATTTCAACATCAATTTTTTGTATGCGGCTATGGCCTTTGCATATAGCATTTGTTCGGTATAAATACGGGCAAGTGTTTCTGTTATCAGTTCGTCACCATCTTCCGAGCTTCTTTTCGCTTTATTCTCATTATCCAGCTTAATATCGCCGGTGTTTTTAATTTGCGGTTCTGCTTCAATAAATCGTTTAATGATCTTATCTTCTTTACGCTCCGTTCCATCCTCATTATTAACTCCGCGTTCCAGGTCGTCTAAAAAGCTGGCATTAACAAAATTGGCAACATAACCTTTCTGTAACTCATCCAGCGAGTTTGTACGGGTAGTACCTTCTGCTGTACCTGGCCCTTGCTCGGCCGTACCTCTGTTATTATAACCAGGATTAGTTACATAAGGCTGATAGGCATACGCATCAGTATGCTCCCTGCGCGTTTTGTCAAGCCACCACATAAAGGTATAAGGCAGCTTCTCGTCATAGTAACGGGATAGATCGTAATTATTATTATACCTCACTAATTCATTGGCAGGTATAATAATAGCAGGTATATGCGGATGCGCCATCTCCTCTACATCCTCATCGCGGGCAACATCTTTGTAAGCCATTACCGGCTCAAGTACAAAATGCTCTTCGTCCTGTGGAGCTACTTTTTCAACATGCGGTTCTGCATTATATATAGCCAGCTGTTCCAGGTTAATATCCTCAATACTAACTATCTCATCATATATCTCGTCTTCTATATCTTGTTGAAAATATTCAGTTCTTTCAGCAGTGGCAGTATATTCCGGCTGCGGCTCAGGGGCAGGTTGTGGTACTTCGGGCTCAACAGCCGGCTGCTCTGCCTGGTATTCATAAACAGGTTCATGTACAGGCGGTGCTACTTCCGTCGGAGCGCCTTGTTCATAAACAGGTTCCGCGGCAGGATAAACAGGGGCTTCTTCTGTATAAGCGGGTGCTTCTTCTGTAACGGCCCACCCGGTATAGGGTGTTTCGGTATTAATTGCTTCTTCGTTTTCTGTTACCGGCTCATAATGTTCGGTTTTGGTTTCTTCAAACGGTGTATATTGTTCCGTTTCGCCTTCTGCAGCATCTATATCCTGGTTAACAGCGTCATCTTCTTCTTCCTCAACAGGTATAAAAGGATTGACCGGAGTTGGCTTTATATTTAGGTCTTCGTAAATTTTATCTAAAGGTTTGGACGACGCTGGCTTTTTAGGCATGTTAGCCAGTGGTGTTTCCACCCGGTAAATTTGGGCGGCTTTTACAACAGGTAAACTATCCGGTGCGTTAACTAATTTATGCAGACCGGCAGGTGAAAAATAAACTGCCGCATGGTGCACATTTTCTTCGCTTCCGTTACCTGCAAGCAATGCTCTGAAAAGGCCGCTTTGCGGATATTCATTAACAAGCGAATCTACATTCAATGTAAACGCATATTTAGCATCGGCCGGATTGGCCAAAACGTTCCATAATATCTCGTTATCTATCGCGTTAGAATTTTCCACGGGGATGAAGCTACAAAATGATTACCATTTATTAAAGGCCGCGTTAAAAATATCATCTATCAGCTGCTTGTTTATAGCCAATATTAATGTTTGCTCCTGGTTTGCAATATCGCCGGTATAGTTCATGGTTTTGGTAAAAGACTGGTCAAAATTAATGGTTTTGTCTTTACATGAATCACAAACAAATTTCACATGCACCGTAATTGATAATTGCGAAGCGCCAGCAATGGGCGCGGTCGTATTATTGGTAGCTTGTACTGATATTGGGGCAATACGGTAATCGGTAATATTGCCTGTCATGCGGGCGCTGCCTTCCCCACTTACTAAACTTATACGTGTAGTAGAACGCACCCTGTCTTTTAACGCTTCGGTAAATTGTTGACTTAGTGTAGGCACTACCAACGTGGCATTATTTTCAAAAAAACCAACATTCAGCGTGTGTAACTCGTCTGGAATAGCTGTGCCTTTTAAGTTAAATGTAAAAGAGGCGCATCCCGCAATTAAAAAACACAAACAGCACAATGCTGTTAAAGTCACCGACAACCTTTTCATCCGCATTATAAATTCAATTCTTTTATTTTTCTGTACAATGTTCTTTCTGATATACCCAGCTCATTGGCTGCCAGTTTACGTTTGCCCTTATGTTTTTTAAGCGCTTTGCGTATCAGGTCCGATTCTTTTTCAATTAATGATAAAGATTCTTCCACCTCTTCGGCATCGTGGGTTATATTATAACCATCGTTATTGTTAATTGCTGTATTAACGGGTTGTTGTAGCGTAAATTGTCCATCATTATGGCCAGGCAGGTCAATATCGCGGTAAAGTTGTTTTATTGTCTGCGAGTTATTCTCGTAGTTGGCGGCAACACCACCATGCTCAATAATATCAGCAACCAATTTTTTCAATTCCACCATATCACGCTTCATATCAAACAATACTTTGTACAGTATGTCGCGTTCAGAAAAATCTTCTTTTTGCTGATTATCTATACGCATAGGCAAATTGCGCCCTGTTGCTTCCTGCGGGATATAATTTAACAAAGTTTGCCCGGTAATTATACGGTCGCGTTCCAATACCGCCAATTGTTCGGCCATATTTTTCAACTGCCGCACGTTACCAGGCCACGAGTAGTTGATCAATACCTGTTGTGCATCCTCGTCCAATTGAATAGGTGGTGTGCGATATTTATCGGTAAAATCTGAAGTAAACTTTCTGAACAACAAGTATATATCTTCCTTCCTATCGCGCAATGGTGGTATACGCAATGGAACGGTATTTAAACGGTAGTACAGATCCTCTCTAAACTTACCATTCTTCACCGCCTCGTAAACATCAACATTAGTAGCGGCAATAACCCGCACGTTTGTCTTTTCAACCTTTGATGAACCAACCCTTATATATTGACCCGATTCCAACACACGCAGTAAGCGCGCTTGTGTACCTAGCGGCATCTCGGCAATCTCATCTAAAAATATGGTACCGCCGTTTACGGTTTCAAAATAGCCTTTACGCTCGCCAACCGCACCGGTGTACGAGCCTTTTTCGTGGCCAAATAATTCTGAATCTATCGTCCCTTCGGGAATAGCGCCACAGTTAACCGCAATGAACGGCCCATGCTTGCGCGGGCTCATTTGGTGAATGATGTGTGAGAAAACCTCTTTACCACTACCGCTTTCGCCTGTAATTAAAACAGATATATCAGTTGGTGCTACCTGATTAGCAATATTTATAGCCCTGTTTAATAACGGCGAGTTGCCGATAATACCAAAGCGTTGTTTTATTTCTTGTATTTCCATTTATCTCAATTTGAAAATGAGACGATTTGAAAATTTGAGAATGCAATCATCTTCAAATTCTCAAATCTTCAAATTAATCTATTATTCTTCCCATCAACGTAGCCGTGGTGCATCTTTCTGCAATCACATTCACGTATTGGCCCGGTTTATAGCGCTCGTCTACCGGGAAAACTACCATAGCATTCTGGTCGCTGCGACCAGCATAGTCGTTTTTTGATTTTTTTGAAAATCCTTCTATCAGCACTTTTTGTACCTTGCCTATTTGCGCCTGCAAACGCACCAGCGAATATTTTTGCTGTAGAGCGACGATCTCCGTTAATCGCGCTGCCTTAACCGGCTCGGGTATATCATCGGCATAACGCTTGGCGGCTAACGTGCCCGGACGTTCTGAATACATAAACATATATGCAAAATCATATTTCACATATTCCATCATGCTTACGGTTTCTTTATGCTCTTCGTCGGTTTCAGTACAAAATCCGGTTATTACATCTGTTGATATAGCGCATCCCGGTATTATTCTGCGGATGGCGTCAATCCTGTTCATATACCATTCACGGTCATAAGTGCGGTTCATTAGTTCCAACACACGGCTATTGCCCGATTGTACCGGCAGGTGAATATAATTGCAGATATTATCGTATTTGGCAATAGTATATAAAACCTCGTCGGTTATATCTTTAGGATGCGACGTTGAAAAGCGGACACGCAATTCCGGGTTTATCAATGCAACCATTTCCAATAGGTTAGCAAAATTAACAGTCTGAACTGGTTCGCCATTTACTTCCCCTTCATTTTGACTTTTTACTTTTGAATTTTGAATTTCTTCAGACCATTTATACGAATCCACATTCTGTCCAAGCAACGTAACCTCGCGATAGCCGTTATTAAACAAGTCAGCACATTCATTCACAATTGAAAACGGATCGCGACTGCGTTCGCGACCACGGGTGAATGGTACTACGCAAAACGAGCACATATTGTCGCAACCGCGCATAATTGAAACAAAGGCATTAATACCGTTGGTGTTTAAACGAACCGGGCTTATATCGGCATAAGTTTCCTCGCGTGATAGTAATACGTTTACTGCTTTTTGGCCGCTATCAACCTGCTCAATTAAGTTAGGCAGATCGCGGTAAGCGTCGGGGCCCACTACAACATCAACCAGTTTTTCTTCTTCTAAAAATTTAGCTTTTAAACGCTCGGCCATGCAACCCAATACACCAACCACCATTCCGGGGTTTTTAGATTTGGCTACCTTAAATTCTTTTAACCGGTTACGTACCCGCGTTTCGGCATTTTCACGAATAGAACAAGTATTAATAAAAATAACATCGGCATTGGTAAAGTCACCGGTTGTTTCAAATCCCTGTTCAGATAAAATGGAAGCAACAATCTCACTGTCAGAAAAATTCATGGCGCAACCATAGCTTTCAATATACAGCTTACGGCCATTGTTTTTCCCTACAACGGCCCCGATAGCTATCGGGGCTAACACCAACGCTTCCCCTTGCCTGCTTTCATCATGTGCCTTATCGGGAATAACCAAATCTATCATTCTTAAAAAAATTTGAGTTGCAAAAATACATAAACTTTTAACATTGTGTGACAGATTGGCAGCATTTAAACAAAAATCACAATTCTATGTTAATATAAGCATGCCCGCACAAACCAATGTCCGTAAGAAACGCTCTATTCGTTTATGGCCTATTGTTGTGTTAGGGCTGTTAGCGATAATAGGCGGATCGGGCTATTATTTTTACAACAATTACGTATCGGGCAACAAGTGGAAACCCCTACTGCAACAGAAACTAAAGGAGCTGGTTTTACGATCAAGCGATAGCCTGTACCGTATTGAATATTCTGATTTTGACTTGAACATTACCTCGGGCAATGCTACGCTATCTGATTTTAAGTTAATACCTGACACCGTAGTCTACCAAAAACTGGTAGCACAACATAAAGCGCCCGACAATTTGTTCACCTTAAGCGTTAAAAAACTCAGCATAAAAAACGTAGGCGCAAAAAAGGCCTACCAGGAAAAGATATTGAATATTGACAATATCACTATTGACAACCCCGACCTCACCATTGTAAATAAACGTTATAGTTTTAATGATACTGTGAAAGTGGGTAAGCCGAAAACGCCTTATGAGGTTATTAAAAAGATATTTAAGCAATTACGTATCGATTCTATTTCATTAAAAGATATCAGCGTAAACTATATCAACAAAAGCAACCCCGTAACCAAACAAACCGCTTTAAAGCACCTGGATATTGATATTTCTGACGTGGTTATTGATTCCTTATCATCTACCGATACAAGCCGTTTTTACTATACCAAGGGCGTAAACATTACGCTACATGATTATAAAGTAGCTACGCCGGATGGTTTATATAACATAGCGTTAAAGCAAATCTATTTTTCCACCTCTGAACGGAAGATCATATTGGATAAAGTATCATTTACACCGCGATATAAAACGGATGAATTTTACCGCAGGATGGGTGAATCGGGCGATATATTTACGTTAAAGTTTAAACAGATAGGCATTAACGATATTGATTTGCAACGTTTTCTACGCGATCAAAAGCTATATGCAGGAACCATGAACATAGCCGATGCCAGCGTAAAAATATATAGCAATAATGCCATAAAAGGCAAAAAATCTATTAAAATAGGAAAAGACCCGCACCAGTCCTTACAAAAAGTGGCGTTGGATATGAAGCTAAATCGTTTAAATATTAAAAATACAGATATCAGTTATTCTGAAACCGATGCTGAAACATTGGCGACAGGTATTATCGACTTTAAAAACACCAGCGGTTACTTTTTAAATGTTACAAATGATGCCGATGCAAAGCGGCGTAACCATTTTATGGCAGCACATATTAAAACCACTTTTATGGATGCAGCGCCATTCGCAGTAAATTTTAAATTTGATTTGACTGATAAAAAAGGGGCGTTCAATTATTCCGGCTCGTTAGGAGCTTTTGATGGAACCATATTGGATAAACTGGTGAAACCGTTGGCCATGGTACATGTAAAATCGGCTGATGTAAAACGTTTGGACTTTAATGTAGATGCCAACAATTACGGCGGTAAAGGCAATTTGCAGTTTTATTACAACAATCTTAACGTACAACTGCTTAAAAAGGTTGACGGCAAGGCCGAATTACAAAACCAGGGGCTAATATCAAAAGTGGCCAATGCGCTTATCATCGACAATGATAATCCTGATAAAAAAGGCAATTTTCGCCCCGGTCCTATTGATTTGCAACGCGAGGCAACTACTTCTTTCTTTAGTTTTTTATATAAAGCCCTGTTAGATGGTTTGAAGCCAAGCGTGGGTTTTGATAAGAAAACCGAAAATACGGTTAACAAGGTAGTTGCTAAAGTTAGTACCTTGGTTGATAAATTTAACCAGCTAAAGGCCGAACGTAAGCAGCGCAAAGAGGCGCGGCAGGCAAAACGAGATTCAATAGCGAAAAGCAAAATAAAAACACCCTGATAATGGCAGTTAATTTTATAAAGCATACCTGGCAAAAAATAGCATGGAGTGCTTTATTGATATTGGTTGTTATTGGTTTGGTGTTAGGCTATTTTTTTAATGAACATTGGTCGCCCATACTGGCTAAAAAACTGCATGACGAAGTTTTAAAAAGCAGCGATAGTTTATACAACGCTAATTTCACATCTGCCGAATTTCATTTGTTCCAGGGCAAAGTCGTCATTTTTAACATTACTTTAAAAGCAGATACGGCTGTGTATGTTAGACTTAAAAAAAGAGGGCTCGCCCCAAATAACCTACTTGATCTTCATGTAAAACGATTGGTGATAAACCATATCCATCCGTTTAAACTATATTTTCAGCACATATTAGATTTTGAGCAGATTGTTTTAAGCGCGCCCGAGATACACATCAGTTACCAGCTAAACCATACTAAAGATACTACACAAAAAGATAATCGCACGGTATGGCAAAAAATATCAAAAAGCCTGCATTCAGTACACATTGGCGATATATTTTTAAACGATGTGCAATTCAGGTATGATGATATGTCGGGCAATAAAGTGGAGGTATCCGAATTGAAGCAAATGGACGTACATGCAAGTGACCTACTGATCGACTCGCTTACTCAAACCGATACATCCCGGTTTTTACTTTGCAAGGATATTGTAACCGAATTAAACGATTATACCGGCAAAACACCAAGTGGATTATACACCTATACCATTAAATACCTAAAGCTATCATCGCGCACGTATAAGTTAAATGCCGAAGGGATAGATCTAAAACCCAGGTCCGGCTTTTTTGACAAGACCCATAACGACAAATACAGCTTCCATTTAGATTCGGTTGAGCTAAATCGTTTCGATTATTTGAGCTATCATAAGTATCGGAGATTTAATGTAGAAAGTATAGTCTTAGACCGCGGGTCCTTCTCACTATTTACAAACCCTAACCGCGAGCCTAACTCAAATGATAAGATAAGATCATTCCCCAATGTTGTGCTGTCAACCATACCAGCTAACATTAAAGTGGATTCAATTATAGTGAGGCATTTGAATATAGATTATACTGAGCTAAATCAACGATCAAAACAAACGGGCACTATAACTTTCAACAATACCAACGGCAAATTTTTTAATATAACCAACAATGCTTTGTCCCTGCAAAAAAACAACACCGCCACAGCCCGATTAACTACTTATTTTATGGGTAGGGGTGAACTTAGCCTGGTTTTCGGTTTTAATTTGAATGATAAAGATGCTGCTTATACTTACAAAGGTACGTTAGGAAAAATGAATCTTAAACTGGTAAACCCCGCAGCAATGCCACTTGGTATGGTTAAAATAAATGAGGGCACCCTTAATCAGCTTGAATTTGACTTCAAAGCTAACAGTCATCAGTCAAACGGGCGGGTTACGGCTTTATATAACAATTTAAAAGTTACGGTTTTAAAACCCGATACCGATAATGCAAAACTAAAACGCCAAACTATTGCATCGTTATACGCCAATATATTTATTCTTAAACACAACAATCCAGACAATGAAGGCGAAGCGCCACGATCTTTCAATGTGAATTTTCAAAGGCCGGCGGATATGTCGTTCTTTAAATTTACATGGCAATCATTACTGGCCGGAATTAAACCCAGCGTTGGATACGACAAAAACAAACAGGAAGCCACTAAAGCACTTGTTGCTAATATTGTTATTAAAAAGCAGGAACGTATCATGAAACGTGCCGAACGCAAAGCGCGTCGGGCCGAACGGCGCGAAAAACGAGCGGAAAAGAAAGCGCAGAAAGAAGCGGACAAAAACCCGGAAGTTCAAGAGCCGGAAAACAATTAATTAGAATTAGCATTAGATTTAAAAAAGAAAAATCATGGAAATCAAACGCATCGGTTCCCAACCATCAGGCAAAGGGCCGGCAGAATATTTCACAGGTACCGTCCGCATCGATCCACTTTTTAGCCCGCCTGATCCGGCACGTGTAGCTATGGCACTGGTAACCTTCGAGCCGGGTGCACGCACCGCATGGCATACGCATCCATTGGGCCAAACGCTTATAGTTACCGCAGGATGCGGTAGGGTACAGCGCGAAGGCGGCCAAATTGAAGAAATAAGACAGGGAGATGTAGTTTGGTTCGCACCGGGCGAAAAGCACTGGCACGGCGCTGCCCCAACTACCGCCATGAGCCATATTGCTATACAGGAAAAATCAAATGGCTCACCTGTCGATTGGATGGAGCAGGTATCAGACGAACAGTATAATCAATAACGTTGCGGCAATCTCATAAAAGCCAGGCCGGTATATTCTTTTTGTTTTTTTCATTCACGTGCAACGTTTTTAAAATACTTGCATCTTATAGTTCAAATACTATAAGTTATGAAAAAAATCTCACTTACGCTGCTGGCTGCAATATTGGTTATTGCAACTACATTCACAGCCTCGGCACAAACCGAGCAAACCAGGCAAGTTTCGGGTTTTACTAACCTTTCTGCATCCGCTTCATTTAACGTACATGTTAAAATTGACGGTACCGAAAGTTTAAAAATAAGCGCCGATAAAGACATTATTAATGATATTGAAACCGTAGTTAAAGATGGCTGGTTAAAAATAGGTTTCAAAAGTTCCATTAAAACGTGGAACCGCAATACTGGTAAAGTTGATGTGTATGTAACCGCTAAATCGTTACAATCGCTTTCTAATTCAGGTTCGGGTTCTATAAAGGTTGATGGCGGCGAACTGCAAGGCGATGTAGATGTACATGTGAGCGGTTCGGGTAATATTACTACCGCTGTAAAAGCCGAGAAATTTCATGCACATATCAGCGGCTCAGGTTCTGTCAATGTAAATGGCACTGCCAATGATGCCGAACTGGAATTATCTGGCTCAGGGCAGATAAACGGGCGCATGCTAAAAGCTGAAAATGTCAAAGTACATATATCGGGCTCAGGTAATGCAGATGTAGATGCTAACAAAACCATTTCTGCTCACATTTCAGGATCGGGCGGTTTAACCTATAGGGGAAATGCCACGCTTACCGATGCGCATACTTCAGGATCAGGCAGGGTAAGGAAAAGAGACAACGATTAATTAATCAGCTATAAAACTCAAATAAACCATATTATGAAAAGAATTTCAATTACTTTATTTGCTGCGCTGCTATTCATCGCGGCAACGTTCAAAGCATCGGCACAAACTGAGCAAACCAGGCAGGTTTCAGGCTTTAACACCATCATGTCGGCAGGACCGTTTAATGTACATATAAAGATGGCCGGTACCGAAAGCCTGAAATTATCGGCACCTGCCGATATTATTAATGACATTGAAACTATTGTTAAAAACAATCATTTGGAAATTAAATTCAAAGATGAGAAAGAACCAAAAAACCATGAGGGAAAAATTGATGTTTATGTAACAGCTAAGACTTTATCGGGTCTAACTCTTGCAGGTTCAGGAGAGATTAAGGTTGATGGCGTATTAAACAACAATGATATTAATATGACCACAACAGGCTCCGGTGCTATAATTGCCGCTGTTAAGTGTACCGATTTTCATGCTACCGTAACCGGCTCGGGCTCTATAAATGTTGAAGGCAACGCCGAAAATGCGAAATATGTTGTTACCGGGTCGGGCGAAATGAAAGCTAACGGGCTTAAAACAGTTACTGTTGTTGCAACAGTTACAGGATCGGGCAATGCACATGTTAATGCTGAAAAAACTATAACCGCCCATGTTACCGGGTCGGGAAACCTGGAATATTCCGGTAATGCTACTATTAATAGTACACGAACAGCAGGACCGGGACGCATAACCAGAGCAAGAGACTAATTTTATGTAGTAGTTTAATTAGTACAATTAATTATCGAACCTGTTCCGCGCAAGGCGGAACAGGTTTTTTTTATTGTCTGAACAGGGATTTATTAGATTACATAATAAGGGAATTGAGCATAAACCATTACAATACTACTGCAGCAATAATTTCAAATTAACACCAAAGTTGGTAAATGCAGTGTTGAAGCTCTGCGATGTAAATGGTCGCGTAAGGTTGGAGTCATAAAATATATCCAGGTTAAACCGCTGATTGATGGCATAATCTATGGATGGCCGGTAGGTGATATTTTGCGCACCTGATGATACCTGCGCCGCAACCACATCGGCCTGGTAAATAAGCGTTTTGTTATCGCGTAAAGCAAAATCAACCTTAAAGGTCATATCGTTCTTCAATATGGTATTGTTAAACAGGCCAAACGGGAATCGGAAATTTTTGGTTTTATAACCAAAACCAAAAATTATATCCGTTTCATTTTGTTGCGTTAGCTGGCTGTTCAGCACACTAAGGCTTAATATCCTGCTTTGGCGATATTCCAGGTTGCTGGTTATGCCATCTTTAAATCGCGCGTCTATGCCTAACAATGGCACAAACTGCTCTAAAATGGTAATAGACGAGAATTGGTACAGCGGCAAAAAATCGCCGTTAACATCGCGTGCGCTTGCCGCGCCGTTAGCTTCCTGGTATTGTAATAAACTGGCATAACCGCTTACAGTATAACTTGAGTTATAGCCATGCCTTAAATTAAACGAATCAAATATCTCTGCTAAAAATGGTATTTTACTTAAACCGTTATAACTAATGAGCCAGTTGGGTATAGGTATAGTTGGAAATTGTGAAGTATTTGCTTTTGTGGGATCTTTGCCGGTATAAGCGGCCAGGAATGCGGGTACCAAAACGTTTTGCGAGTTAGGCCCGTAACCATCGGCATAATCGCCGGCAGATGGAGCCGAGTTAGGATTAGCCTGACCTAATCTCCTGGAGATGATCGTCCGATTAGCTAAGAATTTTTGGAACGGTGCCGATGTATTATTAATACCACTTTCTTTTGAAAATGCTGTCTTGATGGATAAGTAAGAAATACTATAATCGCCCGATGTTATGGGCGCCAGGTTATCAAAAGTATTGGTAGTGGTTAAATACTTAAAATTCGTTTGATAGGTTTGATCCTGGGTTTTAAAGCCTGTTAATTCTATTCGCAGACTGGGTATAGGTTCAAGCGTGGCTTTTAGGTGGTAATCTTCAAAAGTTGTTTTTAAATACAACTGATTTTGCAGCGTATCTGTCGATATCCAACCATTGGCTATTGCCTTGCTGCGCAGATCGGCCTGGCTGCCCAATAAAAAGCCTATACCCGGCGCATTAAAGTTCAGATCCTCACCAGCCAAATTTGATTGGGGCAGATAGCCGGGTAGAAATGTGGTAGCAGTACTGGAGTAAGTGCCGTTAACAGATTTAACACTTGTTAAAATACCTAATAAAACATTACCCAGGCTGCTCTTGTCTTTGTTGCCCACATCCTTTAAAAAGTGTATTTTCTTGTACAGGTTCACAAAGTTAATTGATGGGGTTAATTCCACCTTATTGGCATTTCCTATACTGTTACCCACGTTGTATTGCGGATCGCCAATGGCAAATTCGGGTTCGGCTTGCCAGTTGAAATGCGTAGAGTAACGTGCGATCAAACTCATCCAGTCCAGTCCCGGTATTTTATTTAACGGTACAACATAATTTAATACAATGTTATGGCTGTAATTTGTTGTGCGACCCAACGTTAGCAAATTATGCCAAAGCGAATCCTGCTTATTGCCGGTAAGCCGCCCATAAGGTTCATCAACCACCGATAGGTTGGTTGCATCAATATCAAGCGTTAATGATTTGGTGATATTCCAGCCAATTCCATATAAACGGGTAATATTAAATGATTTATTAAAGGTTGTTGTAGGTAATACGGGATCGGTAGGATCATTATTTCTGAGCGTATTTTCCGAGTAGAATCTATCAAAATTTATGCTAAAGTTAAGCCGTGATGGCACAAGGCTAAAGTTAATATCCTTTATCAAAGCCAGCATATTACTTTTGATAATTTTTGAAAATGGTGAATAATATTTAGGCACGTTGGCATAATTATAAACTAACGAAGCATGATAGGTTTTCTCCAGGTCATTCAGCGTGGTAAAATCATGATGCAGGTATTCACTATAAGAATAAGTAAGGTTAAAATTTTCAATATCCCATATATGGGTTTTAGCTAAAGTATTTGTTCTATCCTTATGCACATTGGTAAAATTTATACTTCGTCGGAAAGTATAATCTTCGGCAGCTGCTTTTATCGAGTCCCGCTCCTGCGTAGTTTTTGCGTTGTTTAGTGTTTGTGTTAATAATAGATCGGGTTGAGCCGGGTCATATTCGGGTGTGCTTACGTTGTTTGAAAAATTGAGGTAAGTAGGTATTTTAATACCGCTTTTAGCCGGGAAAAATCGTCCCAGGTCAAATGTGGCCGATATACTATAACTTTGGTTATCATTCAAACTCCTATCTTCCAGTTTAGAATCAAGCGTACCAAAACCGGCAGTTGTTTTACTTCCAGTTACAGTTACATCAGCAAAATCAGCCAGTTTCACATCGGCCCGGCCTAACGCTGCCCATCCGCCTTTGTTATTAAAATCAGTCAGGCGCAACTCGTCAAACCATACATAGCCCGATTTATTTAACCCGTCATCAACCCCGGCAGGTACGTTACCTTTATATGGATTGCGCACACCAAGCATAATGTCACCTAAACGGCTCAAATCCGGGTTACCCATAACGGTCACCTTATTCTTGCCATCAGTAAAAGTATAGGGTACATTAAGCGGCCACGGGCCTCCTTTATATCTCGCATTATCGCGTGATAGCTTTGCACCTGTTAATAATGAAAGCGCAATATCCAGTTCATTACTTGCTGGCCATATCGAATTTGGGTCGGTGGTAGCTGTAGTAACCTGCAATGGTATTTCGTATTCGTAATAGTTATTTACGTAGTCGGCCCCTAAACGTATAAAGGCGCTCAGGTCATTATCATGCAATTGACTGGTGCTTAGCGCCTCGGCATGTATAAACATTTGCAGCTGTTTGTACTGGCGCAGATCATTGGTAAAAATTTTAAACGCGGCTCGTGAATAACCATCGCTAAGGTTAGTTACACTTAATGATAATGATTGCTCATTTAGCTGTGTATTTGTTTGCAGGTTATTATAATCTCGCTGGCGCACAATACCCGGCGGAACAACATAAGGTATAGGCGAACGGTTACCGTTTTCTTCAATATTTACCGTACCCACAGTAATGGCCGAGTTATCCAACGGGGGATTAACCAATGCAGGATCGGCAATAACATTTAGCGGGTTGGCCTCGGTGTTAAATGCCAGCCAGTCGCCTTTTACCAATTGCAGTGTACCAAAACGTAAAACAGCGGTATCGGCAAAATTGGTCATAAACATGCGCATAAAGCGGATAGACTTAAAGTCCTGTATACCGCCAACGGCCTGCTTATAAGCATTTATAGGAATGCGGAACTGGTACCAGGTAACCGGTGCCGTAGCCCCGTTTGCCAGTTTAACCTGCGATGTTACTTTATCATTCACAAAGTTTTGTCCTACCACAAGATCCTTGGGGCGCATAGATACCTGGTACTGAAAGTATTCATCATCCTGGCTCATGTTATTATCATGGTCAATGTCCTCGCCATCGGGCAATGAAGTTGATGCCGAAGTAGACAATCCCAGCAATGCCTGCGATTGTTCAGACGTTTTAGAGTTACCCTCGTTGCCGTTGTACATACTGTATCGTTGCAAGATACCTGCATGGGCCGCGTCAAGTTGCGGCCCCTGGTAATATTGAAAATCATCTGATGAGGGGTCATTTGCAAAAGCAGCGGCAGCGGTAGGATTAACCGAATTCTTAACCTGTTGTACCGCGGAGGCAAACTTTGTACGTTCGTCAGCATCGCCCAAACCATCCAAACCTACGTCCTGTATCTGCCTTGACGCCGGGTTACTGTCAAAGGCATTTACCACTGGTTGCGTTTTTGGTACGCGCCCCCAAACAGTGGTATCAACTGTACTCAAATCGCCGTTAACGGGCAAGCCATTTTCTAAACTTTTACGGCCGTCTTTAAGCACATCTTCAGATATACTACCCAGGTTAAAATAAAGATCGCCACCAGCCGAACCCGGTTTATAGATAAATGGATCCATCACCCAAAATTCAATGTATTCAACATTTTGCGCCTGGAAATCGGTAGTTGAAATAGGGCGATATATGCCTCCCCACCTATTTGTAGGGTTTTGTAATGAACCATCATTATTAATGCCGGTTGTGGCATAATTGTATGGGCCCCGCACGGTTGGATAAAAAGCCAGATCTAAAGTAGATAGCGCAAGAGGTTGACCGGTAACTGATTGCTTATAAGGAAAAACCTCTGTCTCTATTACCTGCCTTACATAATGGTTGGATAGTTCAGTACGCGAAACCGGTACGGATGATCCGGTATAAAATATAGGGTCGATATTATAAAAAGCCAATCGCGCGCGATTATAACCGTAAGCAAGGTTGTCGATCAGGTTAGATTCGGGGAAAAGTTGCGGTGTGCCTGATATAGCCCAGGCGGTAGCGCTTTTAACATCAATTACCGACTGACTATTTTCAAAGTCATCCAGGTACGATGTGCCATTTTTGGCACCGGCATAGTTCAATACGCTCGGGTTACCGGGCAATAGCTGGGCAAATTCTCCGTAAAAACTTACAGATGACGGCGCTTTGGTATGTATAAATGGTATTTTATCTACAAGCCGGGTAAGCAGGCGCGATGGTGAATTATAAGTAACATCAAAACCCCAAATAGTATTGGAGATAGACTCAGAACCTACGGCTTCATTTTGAGATATGGGTTGCTCGGTTAGGTGCATAATGGTTGCACCTAATTGCAGTTTGGGGCTTACCTTATAATCAAACCGCGAGCCATATAATGATTTTTGCTGAACGCCAAACAGCTCGTTATTTTCTAAGTTTACTGTAATGGGCTGGCCCGATGAAAGCAGCGCCTGGTTAATAATATTTAACCGGCCCGAACTATAATCAATGGTATAATCTGTACCCTCAACTAACTTTTGCGCCCCCACATTTACTATTACCGAACCCTGCGGAATATTTACAGCATTTAACTGGTACACCCCACCACCACCTTGTGCGCTATACGTACCTTTAAGCGTGTACCTGTTTAGTTGCGCAAAGCGTTGCAATGCAACCGTTTTTGTAGAGTCATATAATTGCTGATAAACATAGCGGCTAATCAAGTCCGTTTCACCGGGCGCAAATTGTTTAGCCAGATCTGACCCAAATGGTTCCAGTACCGGGAAAATGAGGAGTCCGTTTTGCGCATCAATAGTTATCTTATCTAAAAAGTCATAATACCCATCGGGATTTTTTTGATTCTGCGCGTCTAAATTATCTACGTCTGTTAATTGCAGCCAGAGTTTGCCTGTGGTATTTTTACCTTCCTCCATGCGCGGCTTTTCAATGCCCGATTTATCATCTAAACGTGCTATCTGCATTTTAAACCCGGTTTGGCTTACTGATGAAGCATTAAGCGAATAGATGTTTTTCATCATTAGCTTCCAGGTAGGCAGGTTGGTTTTTAACAACGAGTTTTTTAATAACTTCAAAAACAAAACTTTTGGCGTTACCGGGTCGACCGCTATATCGCTTGAAAATTCACCCACCTGGTATTGCTGCCCGTTGTAGGTGTATTGGTAAGCTACCGCTAAAACTTCATCGTTATTTAAAGCATTATTTAATGAGATATAGCCTAACTGCGGGTTTAGTGTATACTCTTTGGCTGTAAGTTTACGGGCATAGGTAAGTTTGGCATAGTTATCTGTACCGCCATGTCGGGGCAAATAATTAGCTAAAGCATTTGCCGGATCGTTTGTTAAACGCGCGCTTGCCGGTAAATTATTTAACAACGAGTTGGATTGTGCCGTAAAGCCGGGCCCTTTAAAACCTGCCGGTAAGTTTTGGAAACCAGGGCCGCCCTGTATAAGTGCTGTATTATAAGGCGCGTTTTCGCCCAAATCTAAAAAGCCTAAAACATCCCGCGAATCGGTAGTAACGTTGGTACGATTGGTTATCCATACCTCAATTTTTGTGATGTTTACATTGGAGCTTATGATGGGTATATTGGCTAATGCCTTGTCATAATTATTCCTGAAAAACTGTGACAGAAAATAGTGTTTGTTAGCCTCATAATCGGCTGCGGTAGCGCTAAATTGCCCTTGCTGCGCACCGTTGGTTATGGTAATTGTTTTTGATTGCGAACGTTGCTGGGAAAAAATAGTGGTAACATCCAAATTACCAAACTTCAACTTTGTTTTAAGCCCGAAAAGCGCTTGTGTACCTGTAATTAACGAGGTATTTAAAGGCATACTTACGGTACCTGCCTGTATCTCTTGTATAATTTCATCGGGATGCCCTTTATAATCCAGTTTTACCTGGTTATCAAACTGAAACTGGGCATCAGTATTATAATTGGTAGCTACGGTTAGCTTATCGCCTATGGTACCGTTAACGTTTAGTTGGATACGCTGATCGAAATTAAAATTAAACTGGCTGCGCTGTTTGGTATTAAATAATGGGTTTTGATTACTGTTTATCTGCCCCGACATGATAGCCTCAACCGATCCCTGCGGCCTGATATTAATAACAGGGCTGCCAAATATTCGCTCAAAGGTTTCGTTATTTACCTGTATCTGCGGAATAAAGCCCGGCTGCTGCGATTGGTAGGCATAATTGTCGGCCAGTTTTTGAAAATAATTGCGCTGATCTTCCTTTTGCTTTAGCCGCAAGTATTCCATAAACGTAAGTGTTTGCGGTGGCTGATACATTAAATTACCTATGTACTCATACATAATGTAATTATTGGTTGTAGGATCGTACATAAAAGTCCGCACCAGGTTGGGCGGATCGGGATCAAAAATACCCATTCTTGCCAGGTTGTTGCCCGATAGCTTATAAGGTACCGGGGTGCTAACGGCAGAATCTTTTTTTACTGTATTGGGTTGGGCGACTTGTGGTGGTGGTTGCTGGGGTTTTTGTACCGGTGGTACCTGCTGGGCAAAAACACTTCCTGCTGCGCATAACGCAGCTACCAGGAAGAAGCCAGTAAGCACTCTTTTAGTAAAAATCCCTGTCACAAGTCACATCTATTTTTTACGTACTATAAATTTTTCAGCGCAAGTTTAATCAGCTGTTCAACCGTTAAAACCCCGGCGTTACGGTTAATTTCCTGGTCGAGCGTTTTTTCGGCTACATTACGGGCAAAACCAAGCATAACCAATGCCGATAGGGCCTCATCCTTCACCGTTATATTTAATGGCATTACCGTTAAGGTATCAGGCCCTTCTTTGCGCAATTTATCCTGTAACTCCAGTATAATACGTTGTGCCGATTTAGGGCCTATCCCCTTTATACGTTGTATAAGCGGAACATTGCCATTAATAATAGCAGTTTGAATTTCTAAGGGAGTTATAGATGAAAGCATCATTCGTCCTGTATTTGGCCCTATGCCCGATATAGATATCAAGTGTAGAAACAAACGACGTTCGCCTTCATCGGCAAAGCCATACAGGGTGTGCGCATCCTCTTTTACGTGCAGCCAGGTAAAAAGTTTACACCGTTCTGCATCGCCAAGTGATGAATAAGTATTTAAAGATATATTGATATGGTAACCCACCCCACCGGCGTCAATAACCACATAAGTAGGGCATTTAAAAACTAATTTACCATCAATATAAGCGTACATGTTTTATCAAATTATTTTATTTAGTCTTTAGTCCTGAGTCTAAAGTCTTTAGTCGAGTTTTTGCCTTTTCTTACTCAAGGCTTTAGACTAAAGACTCCAGACTTTATTTAAGCGCCTTTTTCCTGTGCGTCAACAACTGCTATGGTAACCATATTCACTATTTCGCGCACAGAGCTGCCTAATTGTAATACGTGTACTGCCTTTTTCAATCCCAACAATATCGGTCCGACAGCTTCTGCTCCGCCAAGCTCCTGCAAAAGTTTATAGGCAATATTACCCGACTCGAGGTTAGGGAATATTAGCGTATTTGCGGGTTTTCCTTTTAATGTCGAAAAAGGGAAATTGTCTGCCAGTAAATTAGTATTTAATGCAAAATTCGCCTGCATATCGCCGTCAACTATCATATCGGGATATTTTTCATGCAATATTCGTACAGCCTCACGGGTCCCTTCAGGAATAACGCCCTCATTCGATCCAAAATTTGAATAGGAAAGCACCGCTATCCTGGGTGCTACATTGAATTTTTTTACAGCCTTTTCTATCAATACGGTAATATCAACCAAATCGTTTACAGTAGGGTTAACATTAACTGTGGTATCACCAAAAAACACAGGGCCTTTTGGTGTTATCATCAGGTACATACCGGCAACACGGTTAACACCGGTTTCAGTGCCAATAATTTGCAACGACGGTTTAACTGTAGTAGCATAATTTTTTGTTAAACCTGATATTAACGCGTCGGCCTCGCCAAATTGCACCATACAAGCGCCATAATAGTTAGAGTCGCTCATTAGTTTACGGGCCTCATATAAAGTAATCCCTCTACGTTGACGTTTGCCAAACAAATACTGAGCATATTCCTCAACGTTTTCGGCACCCAAATGCGGGTCTATTATACGCACATCGCCCAAATCAAGATTATTTTCTGTTATTATCTGGATAATCTTATCGGCGTTACCCAATAAAATAGGCGTTGCAATACATTCATCCCTTACAATTTGCGCGGCTTTTAATATTTTATAATTGTCCGCATCGGCAAATACTACGCGTTGCGGATTTTGTCTTGCCTTATTAGTGATGTTACGTAATAATTTATCATTAGGGCCTATACGTAACCGCAGTTCTTCTAAATAAACATCCCAATCGGTTATAACTTTTCGCGCTACGCCCGAATCAATAGCAGCTTTTGCAACCGCTGCCGACACCTCGATAATGAGGCGCTGATCCATTGGTTTTGGAATAATATATTCCCTTCCAAATTTAATGTTCTTAATACCGTAGGCCAGGTTTACCGATTCGGGAACCGGTTTTTTGGCCAGGTTTGCTATGGCATGTACGGCAGCTATTTTCATTTCCTCATTAATAGCTGTTGCGCGTACATCAAGCGCACCACGGAATATATATGGAAAGCCCAATACATTATTTACCTGGTTTGGATAGTCGGACCGGCCCGAAGCCATCAAAATATCCTTACGGGAAGCAACGGCCAGTTCATAATCAATCTCCGGATCGGGATTAGCCATGGCAAAAACAATAGGGTTTTTAGCCATACCTTTCAGCATATCGGGCGTTACCACGTTACCAGCCGACAGTCCGATGAATACATCAGCCCCCTTTAAGGCATCTTTTAAGTCATTAATATCCTTACGGGTAGTTGCAAACTGCTGGCGCATTTCGTCAAGATCAGTACGGGTTGCAGAGAGTAAACCGTTAATGTCAAACATCACCAGGTTTTCTTTCTTTACACCTAATGACAGGTACATTTTTGAGCAGGATATGGCAGCGGCGCCGGCGCCATTGACTACCATTTTTATTTTCTCCAGCTTTTTGCCCTGTATCTCGCATGCGTTCATCAATGCAGCGCCCGATATAATGGCCGTGCCATGTTGATCATCATGCATTACGGGGATCTTCATTTCGGCTTTCAGCCTTCGCTCAATTTCAAAACATGTAGGCGCCGATATATCCTCCAGGTTTATGCCACCAAAAGTAGGTTCCAACGCTTTTACAATATTTACAAACTCATCAACGGTTTTGGCATTTATTTCTAAGTCAAAAACATCAATATCCGCATAAATTTTAAACAACAGGCCCTTGCCCTCCATAACGGGCTTGCTCGCTTCAGGACCAATGTTTCCCAAGCCCAAAACCGCGGTGCCATTGCTAATAACAGCTACCAAATTGCCTTTGGCAGTATATTTATAAACATCCTCAACATTCTCGGCTATACGCAGGCAAGGCTCGGCCACGCCGGGCGAATACGCCATGCTCAGATCGCGCTGCGAGTTGGTAGGTTTTGTAGGTACAACTTGTATTTTACCGGGACGTCCCTTTGAATGATAACTCAGGGCATCCTGTTTACGGTTAGGTTTGTTCATGGCTTAAATTCAATGTTCAAAGTTAACTTATTTGAACTGGTATAGCTATAAAAAAAGTCCGGCCCTGAAATATTTCAAAGCCGGACCCTGTGTATTTTTATTTAACCGCGGCTTATTTTAAGTTTCATTCCCGGTTGAATGGCTCCCTTTTTTAAACCGTTCAATAATTTTATACTATCAACCGTAGCGCCTTCAAATTTTGCGGCAATTGCACTTAATGTATCTCCCTGTTTAACCTTATAGGTTATAAAGTTTGTTTCCGCCTTTGGCGATATTTTAGCAACCGTTTCATGCGCGTCATTTAACCATAGTTTTTTGCCCGCAAGTGATTTGGTGCTTTTTAGATTGTTCCAATCCTTCAGATCCTGCACACTGATGCCATAGTTGTCTGCAATATCTCCTAAGGTTTCTCCTTTTTTCACTTTATGTGATTCTGGTATGCTTTTTCCCGGTTTATCACTGACAGCAGTATAAGCAGTTGTGGCGGGCATATCGGTATTTAAAACCTCGTATAAAGCAGGATAACTTGTTGCGGGGACTTTGGGTATCACCAACCTGCGCGGAGCTGCAGCGGTGCCATTTATTACCTGCCTTTTATAAGACGGATTTAAAATTGATAGTTCCCGTATATCTATATTCAGCGCCTGCGATACATTATTAAGCGATATAAATTTATCAACCATAACTGTATCGGTATTCATATTAAAACTACCTGCAATTGGCGAAATATCATGCTTGCCTGCATAGTTCATTACATAAGCAGTAGCAATATAAGCGGGCACATAATTACGGGTTTCAGTTGGCAGGTACTGGCGTATTGCCCAAAAATCAAGCGCGCCGGCTTTTTCAATAGCACGCTCTACGTTGCTTTTACCGCAATTGTAAGAGGCAATGGCTAACAGCCAGTCGCCAAACTCCATATAGGCATCTTTTAAATATGCAGCAGCGGCATAGCTTGCTTGTATCGGGTCGCGACGGTCATCAACAAAGCTATCCATATTTAAGCCATATAGCTTAGCTGTTGCAGGCATAAACTGCCATGGTCCGGTTGCCCCAACTCTTGACACCGCAGTAGGATCGAGCTTTGATTCTACTATTGATAAATATTCAATTTCTTCGGGGATGCCTGCTTCCCGAAATGCCTTTTCATAGATCGGAAAATAGTATTGTGCCAATCCAATAACACGGCCCATTTCATCTTTATGACGGGTGTATATATCTATATAGTTTTGTACGTACTCATTATAATCTAACTGTACATCCTTTTGTATAGAATCTAAACGGTGTTTAAAAACTGCTAAATAGGCGGGCAAAGGTGCCTGGCTGATCAACGGGTTTTTAATGGTATCGCCGGAAGTTTTTGGATATTTATTGGTGGTGGGGGGACCTGCAAGCCTGGTACCGGCTTTACTAATGGTTAATGATAAAACGCAAATAGCACAAGTAAGTAATCTCTTCATTCTTTTCGTTAGGGGTTACAAATGCCTGCTTGCAGCAGTATTATTTTACTAAAATATAATTTTTTTATAGTTGAAGGAAATATTTGGAAAAATTTAACAATTCCTGCTCATCAAAATGCTTAGCTAATAACTGTAACCCTAACGGTAATCCCTTACCATTATTGCCGACCGGCAAAGAAATAGCCGGAACCCCCGCTAATGAGGCTTGCACAGTAAAAATATCTGCCAGGTAATTTACAACCGGATCTTTTTCTATTTTGCCAATAAGCGGGGCAGGTTCAGGCGCGGTTGGCACCAGTATAAAATCGTATTCTT